>Ga0265780_10001906_pt1 | contig 28894 bp, 24 predicted proteins | sample P1T30metagenome_FD_192432 | JGI IMG/M metagenome (GOLD analysis project Ga0265780, IMG submission 192432) | Plant litter microbial communities from East Loma Ridge, Irvine, California - P1 T30 | ecosystem: Environmental > Terrestrial > Plant litter > Unclassified | place: USA: California...
AGAAACGGAGTTCCCGCAGTGGTATTATTATCTGCTTATGGAGCATCTGCAACAAGCAGTATGTTCTATTCTAAAATAAAAGGAGAGCTGGAAGAGGCTATTGCAAAACTCTCTTTCAGTAAGCTCATCATTTTTAAGCCGGGAATATTAATACGAAAAGACTCAGACAGAGCGGGCGAACGCATAATGATAGGCTTGCTGAAATTTCTGAACAGCGTGGGCCTGATTAGAAAATTTCGGCCACTGCCGACTTTTACACTCGCCGAAAAACTGGCCAAAGCTCCCAAAGTTCTTCCAGACGGCATGCACGTCATTGCCTTGAATGATATTTTTAAATTTTAGAGATACACATTCGCTTAACTGCATTAACTGTAATCAATCAGAAAAACTTCCGGAAAGTGATCTTAAGGTACAAGAGAAACCGCATCGGTCAAGGCGTATAGATATTAACGAATATTGAAATAAGAAGCCCGGGAGATAAACTTGAATCGGGCTTCTCTTTTATTCTCATATTTTGATAAGGAAACTTTCGTATTGCATGTATTGTCTATACTATTGTTCCAGGGATTTTTTAAGATTATTCAACATCAGTTCATTGCCCCTTACAAAAAAACCCAACAGCTTCTGCCATTTCGGTTCGTTCTTATAACCTATACCATAGATAGTTACTTTAGTCCTGTTGTCGTTAATCTTCTGAAAATCGTTTACAGTATATAGATTCTTTTCGTCACCCTTCGAAAATTCAGGAAAGTTGTTTGCAATCTCTGCCTGCATCACTATCTGCCGTTCAGGAATATAAAAAGGGATATGAAGGGTAATAGTTCCTGCGTCGCCTATTTCAGCATCCGGATTATAATTGGATTTTATAGTCCCGTTAATCCTGAAATCCATTTCTACCACAGGTGTTGCCCATTTCTTCCAGTGCCCGGGATCGCTAAAGGCTTTCCATACCGTACCTACAGAAGCATTGATCACCACTTCCTGTGTAAGCATCAGCTCTCCTGACTGCAGAGTGTCTGTTTTGCTTGTCACCTGGCCCAAAGCAAGACTGGACGAAAGCACCCCTATTAACATTATGACATAGTTCATTTTCTCCAACTTAAGTTTGACAACTGGTCTCAATTCGCCGCCTGTTACTTTATAATTCGATTCAGCAATGAGAGCCGCGCATCGATGAACAAAGTTAAGTTATTGAAAATAAACAACTTTCAAAACACCATTTTTAATATACGTGAAAATCTAGGCCTTTGCCACAAACGATTCCAGTCAGGTTAAACTTCGGCTGTAGCTACAAGCATATCAATTCTTTATGATCTCTTTTCTAGAAAAGCTGAGAGTGACTCGTTGATGATATAGTTACAGCCTGCCGAAAAACTTTCAACCCTAAAGTTAGCATCGTCTTGGGGAAAACTCTCCAGTCCTTCGTGACTGAGTCTTAACCGGGTTTTATTTCCACCTTCGTCAAAAAGCTCCCATGTTAATACCGAATATCCTTCATACTCAGGGTACCTCCAGGAGTAACTGAGCTTATTTGGGGGATCGCATTCCAGAACTTCACATTCGTGAAGATACTGTACATTTTCATCTCCGCCGCTGAACCGGAATTTGAATCCCTTTTCCGCTTTGAATTCTTCCAGCTGAAAATACCATTCTTTCATCTGGTCTTTTTCGGTTATAGCTGTCCATACCTTGTGTATTGGTACACTGAAAGTGCGGTTTACAATGAGTGGTTTTGTTTCCATATCAGTAGTTCGTAATTGTATTTATGTAATAAATGATTGCGTTCGCATCCCGAAAACTGCATAAGGTCATTATCTTATTCTACAGTAAACATAAAGAGCCTGATCCGTTTTAAAAAGCGACTGATAAAATATGTATTTCTATATTGTAAATTTATTTTCCTGTATTTCAGTCGAAATACTAAAAACTTATACCAGATAAGGTCTTATGCCTCATTATTTGAAAATAATTTTGTTTCTTTGCAACCCCGACTCCGTAGCTCAGTTGGTAGAGCAACAGACTCTTAATCTGTGGGTCCTGAGTTCGAGCCTCAGCGGGGTCACAAAACAGCCTTCTATCTGAAGGCTGTTTTTATTTAAAACCTTTCCAGTCAACTAGTTTTCAACACAGGTAAATACCTATAACTGCTCTGGTTTAGCCAACCTCAGTCCTTCCGCTGGTCTCAATCCTTATAATTATTCACAGGGAATGGATATAATAATTTTCTGGTAATGGACAAATGGAATATTTTAATAATCTTTAAATAAAAAAATGAATTGCGATGCACGCTAAGCCGCCCTGAAGACGCTAAGGCTGCTTTTTGCTCTTTTTCCTATATTTATCATCAAATAAAAATCAGATGATTAAAAAGCCAATCTTCTTTCTGCTGGCATGTCTGTACTGCCTGCCCCTTTTTGCACAACAATCAACTGTCGACAGTTTTACCGATGGTAAATATGTAAAAGTAAACAACGCGAAATTATGGGTAGTTACAGTTGGTCAGGGTGATCCTGTTTTTTTATTGCCGGTGGTCCCGGCGGTGCACATCCTGGATTAAGAAGCTTCGATCCCCTGGCCGCGAATGGACATCAGCTCATCTACTTTGACGGATTTGGCCGGGGAAAATCTGATACCGCAAAAGTAGTTTCGGAATATTCTCTTCAACGTGACATCGAAGACCTGGAAGGCCTGAGGGTAGCTTTAAAGCTGCAGAAGATCTCCGTGTTGGGACATTCCTACGGAGGCCTTGTTGCCCAAGGTTATGCCATCAGATACCCACAGCATGTGAGCCACCTGATCCTTGCAAACACCTTTCACAGTTATGTCATGTGGCAGGAGAATGACGACAATTCAAACCATGAGATAAAAACGATCTATCCTGAAGTCTGGGCGGACCTGATGAAAATCAGGGAAAAAGGCGCAGTATCCAGTGATCCGGAGCATCAGGAAATCTATGGCAGGGTACCTTATGGTTTTCTCTATGCTTATAACCCGGATAAATTTATAAACCGGGTAAGTAAACCTTACCCTAACCGGTTCAACAGTAAACTTTATTACCAGATGGTAGGCCGCGATGGCGACTTCTATGTGGGCAGCGATATCGGAACCTTCGATTTCCGAAAACAACTGAAAGATCTGAAAATGCCTGTAATGATCATCGGCGGAAGATTCGACAGGGTAGCCACTCCGTGGATGATGGTGAAATATAAAGAATACTGTCCGCAGGCTCAGTTTGTGATGTTTGAGAAGTCGGGACACAATCCACAGGTCGAGGAACCTGAAGCAGAATTTAAGCTAATCAACGAGTTCCTGAAAAGATGAGGATGTCCTGTTAAGACGCCCTTATTTAAACGAGCGCATAATTATATTACTGACCCGGACCTGTTTCAATCCGGCAACGGAATGTACTCTCCGTTAAGGGATTGGGTACAGGTAATGTTTATCGAATACAGCGTTCAACGAACAAACTCTTAATATAATACGATTTCTCCCTCCCAATGACGATTTTCCTCTTAGAATCTGTTCATAATTATGAACATAAGAAAGAAAATTTGTAGTTGTTAAGCCGGTATTAGGAAATGGTCTTATAACCGCTAACCAATTGCGCAGACCTACAAGATAACTGTTACCTTAACCTTTGTAACCCGGGTCAAACTCTATAATCCATTCAATACCATATTTATCCCTGAACATTCCGGCATAGGTACCCCATGGACTGTCGCCAATGGGCCCTTCCACTTCCCCACCTGCCGATAATCCGTTAAATATTTTATCTGCCTCTTCACGGCTTTCGGCATTCACGTATATTTTAGACCGGTTTTCACTTTCGCTTACCTGCCCCAAAATTCCGGGGACATCGTTAGCTATTAACACATTATTTTTGCCAAGTGGCAAGCCGATGTAAATTATTTTATTTGCTTCATCTTCGGCTACCTGGAATTCGGGGCCTGATAAGTCTTTAAAACGGATGATTTTTGTAAACTCGCCGCCAAAAACTGATTTGTAAAAGGTGAATGCTTCTTCTGCATTGCCATTGAAGTTGATCCAGGGATTAATTGCTCGCATGGTTTTATTTTTAGTTTATTTGTTTCTGTTAATTCTGCGATGAAGCGGCGAACAGAGCCTCCGGACTTTTCAACATCAATCTAAATCGGCCCTTAAACCTTCCGTTACATTCACATACGTTCAATCGATTCAATAAAAATAGCAAATATGCACTTTAATTATACCAATACCCTCACTGTCTTTGCATCAGTTTGCGGCCTTTGCTGGCAGTAAGAGAACTGGACCAACAATAAGGGCAACCACGAAATCAGCTTTCTCATCTTTTTATTCCTTGTGCATGACATATATACCTTGAAACTTGAGTTATTTTTTGTTCGTCTAATACAACATACGATCCTGTAAAAGCTTTTATGAGTTGCATCGTCGTGCAGTCCTAAGTTAAGATATGTGAGAATACTTAAGATGCTTCAATTAAGAAAGACGCCATGCAGGCGAAAGGATTGCATTTTAAGGCATTGGAGAAAGTGGACCAGTTTTTTGCTGAGCAGTTTCTCCATAATCGATAAAGACGATGAACGGCAATACTAATCTTGCCCACCGGCTTCAGATGAAATGTAAGTAAAATGATCTTATCCGCTATGGCGTTTTCCAGCTGATTACTACGCGGCCATCACCCTGCTGTCCGTAACTATCACCATCATAATTTTGCTGACTGGTACCGGCATTGTAGGAGCCTCCGCCGCCTGACGCGCCATATAGAGTACAACCAGCACCACCGCTGTAACCGCCGCCGCCACCACCGCCAACCCATACACCACCGAAACCGGCACCGCCACCTCCATAACCGCCGGTACATTCTGGCCGGCCAAGGAAATATCCCCCTATTCCGGGGTATTTTCTTCCATAAGCATTGCCGGTAGCGGCCCCCGCGGGTGAAGTTCCGTCTCCTTTAAATCCACCTCCGCCGCCGCCATGATTTCCTATCCCTCCCCAACCGTCTGTTCCACCTGAATATATGGTAGTAGCAGGTGCATTAGATACCTGAGAGCTGTTACCACCGCTGGTTCCTGTCAGACCAGGCCTGCCGATAGCTTGCCACGATGGATTTGGCCAAATGTTAGAACCATTATCGATACCGGGCCAGGCAGCACCGCCGCCACCGCCTGCTACCAGCATAGCCACATTTGCAAGTGTCACCTGATCCTTACGGACAATAAACGACCCTCCTCCTCCTCCCGGATTGGGGTTATTATTTGCAGCTCCTAAATACGTACTCGATGTTCCCCTGCCGGCAACGAGTATATCAATTACTTCAGAAGACGTTACAGAGAAAACACCCCGCATAGAGGCGCCAAAACCTCCACGCAAAGTCGTTCCCGAATATGTAATACTTCCTCCCTGTCCGCCTACAGCTTGCATAGTTACCTCGTTAACCTGGGCAGGAACCGTAAAGGTCTGAAGACTGCCTGTGTAGCCATAAATCATAAATGCATACTCCGGACCATAAAAGGTTGCTCCTGATGATGTCGTTGCGTAAGGCCTTACGTAATAGATTCTGGGGGTCGATGGTGTTGTCGGGGATAAGCCTGTGGCCGTAGTCAGGAAAGTAGTATTTCCGGCCCCGCTGCCAGCATTGTATTTGCTGTTTGCCGTGGTAGGCAATCTGGCTGTATTATATACAATACCTCTTTCACTCATGGCTATTGACCCTTTAATACTTACACTTACCGTCATTTCGCCCAGGTTTACCGAATTATTAATAGCGGTGATACTTAAACTGACGCTCTGATGCTGAACGCCAAAAAACGGGGGCATTACAACCACCTGGGCAAATGCAAACAGATGATAGGTGATTAAGAATGTCAATAATAAAATCCGTTTCATTTTTTTTTAATTATATGGAACACGTATCTGTTATTTCTCTTCTCTAAGCTGAATAAAAACTAAGCCTTCATAATCAAGCCTTCCATTTTCCGGCATCGATTTCTTTCAAGGAAAAAATTCTCTTTCATTCTGAATATCAAACAATAAGATTGCGATAATTATATGTTTATAAATTTTTACGGGTCTGATAACGGTCGTTATTGAACTACAGGAATAGTCTTTTTCTAAATTACAATCGAAACTTAATAAAAGTTTAAAATTTCAGTGTGAATAAAACAGTGGTAAAAACAAGTCTTTAAAAGAACAATTGAATACGAATTTACACACGTAAATAGCATGTTCCAGCAAACATGCTGAAACAGCAATAATGGTAGAGATATCCGTATACATATCATAGTTACCAGTTAAAATATATCAAAATTTGTGTTGATAAGCTCATGCATTATCCTTAACCAAATAAAATTTATTAGGAATAATTGTGAACATAAATATTAACACAACGTGAAAATGGTATCAGTTATAACAGTTTAACAATTTCAATAATTAGGACAATAGCAAACCGCAATCAATTCAAAGGAGGTATTAATCAAGTGCTTTTTCCTTGATATGCGAAGAGCTTTACCCAAAAATCATTCAGGAAAAGTATATATCCGCCCTGTAACCTATAAATTGAATGGAATAACTATCTCGGCAAACGTCACTCTACGGTCTAACCGGAGAGATCAGAATGAATGACGAAATTTATGCGGGCGAAATGCCTCCGCACAAGGACTTAAAGGATGAGGAAGTTGCAGCTGTACTCACTTGCGTACGTAATCAATTCCGGCAATAAAGTCAGCGTAATAACGGCCAAAGGTGAAATTTAATAATAAATTGCAGGAGTTCTTTAAAGGTATTTTGCCGTTACCATTGTATTCTCGAAAAACGACCGTTTAATAATAAACCAACAAGAAACACAATATCAGTACTATCCGTCATTATTTACTAGATTTTAAACAAAGGTGGCAGATTCACCTTCACTTATCGATATAAATAGGCTATTCTACTTTCATGACCAGATTAGAAAAAATTGTTAGCACCTCTTTCAGTTTTAGTCTCAAAGCATTTTTTTTCATAATGTTATTTGTTAGTTTTGATTTAAGGAAACCACTACGCTTCTCAGACCTGTCTACCCTGAATATCGGTATATAGATATGACGTTATGATACCTATATCAAGTGGCGGTAATTTCCCAAACCGCCTACTTACAGAACAAACGACAGACAAAAGAATAAAGTGACAACAAAATCAGGCTTAGACATTCATAAGAAATTATACGGACTTGACCACTTAAGAGCATTAGCGATTATAGTAGTTTTCTTTTATCATTATTTTATAGTTACCCGTGGACAACCGAAATGGTTGCCAGATGTAGCTTCGTTCGGTTGGACAGGCGTTGACTTGTTTTTCGTGTTGAGTGGATTTTTAATCTCTTCTCAAATCTTCTATCAAATCAAACAAGAACAACCCGTTTCATTTAAAATTTTTTTTATTAAACGATTCTTTAGGATTGTTCCTGCGTTTTTGGTAACAGTTGGACTTTATTTTTGCTTTCCATTTTTCAGAGAAAGAGAAGCACTGCCACCACTCTGGAAGGTTTTAACTTTTACTCAAAATCTTGGGCTTGATGTAAAGGATTTTGGAACATTTTCTCACGCTTGGTCTCTATGTGTAGAAGAACATTTTTATTTGTTTTTTCCTATACTTTTAATTTTCTTACAAAGATCCAAACTATTTGCTAAATCATATTGGCTATTAATAGTGCTGTTTTTATTTGGTTTTGGAATTAGACTTTATTGTTATAATTATCTGTATCTACCTAAAATTGAAGATGATTACAGTTGGATGTATTGGCACAAATATATTTATTACCCGACGTATAGTCGTCTAGATGGCCTTTTAGTTGGCGTTTCACTTGCAGGTATTTATGTTTTCTTGCCAAAATTTTATACTAAAATTTCACAATATGGAAACCATTTTATTCTACTAAGTTTATGTATTTTGACAAGTGCTTATTTTTTATGTGAAGACCAACAAACCTTTAACGCTTCAATTTTTGGTTTTCCATTAATCGCACTTGGCTTTGGATTTATAGTTTTAGGCTCTATTAGTCCGACAAGCTTTTTGTATAAGTGGAATTCAAAAACTACCACATTAATTGCAAACCTTTCGTTTGCAATCTATTTGACACATAAAGGTATAATTCACGTAACACACAAATTATTAGATCAATTTAAAATAGACAGTAATACAATGCTCATAATTTGTATAATAACCTGCATACTGGCAGCATATTTACTGCACTTGATAATAGAGAAACCATTTATGAAATTACGAAGTATAATCATAAATGGGAAACTAAAACCTACCGCCAACATTGGTACTGCTCATATACAAACCGTTAATTGAGCTGTTGCTCCACATTATCACAATTCCCTCCATATTTAAAAATTAGGTTGGCCGCAAAATTGTTGACTTATATCTTCTTTATGACCTCTAAATCCTAATGTCTTAACTGATTATCATAAACTCATTTCACAAAATCAAATAAATTTTCGGTTTGATGATGAGTTTTTGATAATATACAATAAATATGGCTCAAAACTTAACGCCAGCCTAAGCCTGGTGCGACATGTTCCAATATAGAAGATAGAACGTGCACATTGTAATCAACGCCCAGTGTATTAGGTATCGTCAAAAGCAGCGTATCTGCTTCCTGAATAGCTTCGTCCATGGCCAGCTCCTTGATGAGTTGATCTGGTTCCCCGGCATAACTTCTTCCGAAAATAGCACGTTTGTCACTCTCAATAAAACCGATTTTATCAGCCCCATCAGCTTGCTGCCCAAAGAAATACCGATCTTGATCGTTTACCAATGCGAATATTGACCGGCTTACCGATACCCTCGGCTCACGCTGGTGTCCGGCTTTTTTCCAGGCTTCCCTGTAAAGTCTGATTTGCTCAGCCTGCTGTACGTGAAAAGGTTTACCGCTTTCATCATATTTGAGAGTAGAGCTTTGCAGGTACATGCCGTTCTCAGCCGCCCAGATAGCTGTTGCGTTAGAGGCAGCGCCCCACCAAATTCGTTCCCTAAGTCCTTTCGCCTGGGGTTCCAGGCGTAACAAACCCGGCGGATTCGGAAACATGGGGTAAGGATTGGGCTCCGCAAATCCCACACCTTTTAGTTTATCCAAAAATTCCAGTGCTTTACGGCGCCCCATATCTGCATCGGTTTCACCATCAGCCGGTTCATAACCAAAGTAGCGCCAACCATCAATCACCTGCTCGGGAGAGCCTCTGCTGATACCTAATTGCAATCGTCCCCCGGAAATCAAATCGGCAGCTCCGGCATCTTCCACCATATACAGCGGATTTTCATAACGCATATCAATCACACCGGTACCAATTTCTATGTTACTTGTTTTGGCACCGATAGCCGATAGCAATGGGAACGGCGATGCTAACTGAGCTGCAAAATGATGTACCCGAAAATATGCGCCGTCTATACCAATTTCTTCGGCAGCGACAGCTAAATCAATAGATTGAAGCAAAGTATCACTTGCTGTACGGGTTTTATAGGCTGGATGATTGGACCAGTGTCCGAACGATAAAAATCCTATTTTCTTCATAAATCCTCTTCGGGTTCAAGTAATCCTTGTAAAGATAACGATTATAACTAACAGCCATAATTATACATTCCTGTAGGAGTTCGACTATACGCCGTCAATGGCGATGATCTGACCACTTAGGCACTGCAGTCCCCGCTTAAAAGGAAAATGACCAGCGTGCCTACTTCCTCGGGTATACCTAACCGTTTTGTTGGATTGTCCTGTGCATAATCAGCTTCAGCTTTTTTGGGATCGGCAGGGTTTACCACTCAAGTTTATTCAGACGTTCCGCGATCAAAGATGAAAAACATGCAACCCCTGTTCTTATACTCTCTTCATCAACCTGGAATTTGGGAGAATGATTCATTGCAATAATCCCTTTCTCAAAGTTGGAGCCCCCTAGAAAGAAGTAAACCCCGGGTATTTTCTGCTGAAAATAGGCAAAGTCGTCATTAAAAAACGGAACCTGACCATAATCTCTAATAACTGAATCACTCCCGTAAATACGATTAAGAGTTTTTATTGAAATATCAGTTAATTTCCTGTCGTTAATAACAGTCGGATTTTCATGCACAAATGAAACGGAAAGCAATTGGTCCTTATAACCGCTGTCCTCTATTACTTGTGTAATTTCAGGAATCAGATCTTTCAGATTTGCTGAATTCGTCTCATATAAATTCGCCTGCAGAAAGAGTACACTATCCCTGGAATACGTGGTAAAAGTCTCATCTATTATTAAGTAGTCCTTATAAATTGTATTGGGGTTGGCAAGTCCGATTTTGGAGTCGCCGATATGTTGCAGTTCCCAGGGCTTACTGCCCTTACCAGCACGAGATAAAACACGGCGGATTCCTTTTGTTAATACTTGTACCGCTTCATTTGGCAATTCATTTTTTAATTTAATTCTTACACGCTTTTGATAGGCAAACATTTCTCCTGGTTTGACCATTATCTGACCAGCCGGCAATGCAGTTACATGCAAACCATAAATTTCGTCAGGGCCAATTTTGGAAAACAAATCATTATTAATCATAGCTTTTGCTCCGGTAAAGGTTTCTTCTTCCGGCTGAAATATAAAATATACCGTTCCATTTAACGATCTTTTATTCTTCGCAAGAACTTCAGCTATTCCCAATCCAATTGCCATATGTATATCGTGGCCACAACCATGCCTGACACCTTTTTTTTGAGATTTAAAAGTCACCTCTTCAGCATAATCAGCAGGCAGGGCATCCATATCTGATCGCCAGACTATTTTTTTCCCCGTTCCCGCACCCTTTAAAATTCCTATAACACCATATCCGTAAATATTTGTGTCAACTTCAAGCCCTAAGGCAAGCAAATACTGTTGTATAATCTTACCCGTGCGTTTTTCATTACCTGCCAATTCAGGGTTTTCATGAAAATCTCTCCTGATTTCAACCAGCTTGTTAAAGATGAGATCTGTTTCAAGTTTAATAGATTTATGAAATAAATGCTCCTTTTCCTTCTTTTGAATGTTCCTGCCTGATACAATTTTATCTTTCAGCTCTTGTGCGGATGAAATAGAAACTGAAATAATTATTGACGTTAAGATTAATACAAATTCTCTCATAATGTACCGCTGATCTTAAATCAGCAGGTATTAGAACATCCGGCAGATTTATTGTTACAATTTTATATTAGCCTTGAATATTAGTGTAACTGGGAAAAATTAAAAATTCAATTTATAAAACCAGACGTTTTATACCAGACATGGAACAGCAGCATGCGGAACAGGAATACAAATCAACACATTACCCGTTGACAGGAAAAGTAACATAAAATGTCGTCCCCTTCCCTAACTCACTCTCGAACCATATTTTCCCTCTATGTTTCTCGATAATCCTTTTTACTATAGCCAGACCTACTCCCGACCCTGCAAACGCTTTAGCGTTATCCATCCGCTGAAAAAGGTCGAACACACTGGAAGGATTTCTTTCGTCGATACCTACGCCATTATCGCTTATTGTGTAGGTGACTCCGTCTTCCGCCTTCTCTCCATTCACTTTAACAACAGAAACTTCAGCATTTGATGAGTATTTAACCGCATTATTCAGCAGGTTAGAAAACACCTGGCCTATCATGGTAATATCACCATTAATATCGGGGGTATTCCCTATTTCCAGTTGCAGCTCCCGGTTGTTAAAGGCGACCTCAAGCTCCGCTTTCAAATCTGAAAGCAAGGCCCGCATATCCACGAGATTTGATTTAAGCTCGGCCCTCCCCGTTCTCGAATAACCCAGTACATCGCGGATCATGGCATTCATCTTATCAGCACTTCTGACGATATTGTTTAAAATGACATGCGTATCAGGATCGGCGTTCCGGCTTGGACGCAACAGGATCTGCGAATAATTCTTAATTACCGAGAGAGGTGTTTTGAGATCATGTGATATAGTGTAACTAAAAGCATCGAGCTCTTCATAGGCCTGCCTGAGTTTTTCATTCAGTATTCTTATTTCATTTGCTTTCCTGTTTACAGCATACGCAACTTCCTCCCTCAGCCTCGTAACCAGCATTATTTCTTCCTTAAGCCACTTCTCCGACACTCCGCTCACTATTTCAGACCACTCTTCAAACGAATTTCTCGGAGAGATCCTGGCCATACCATCTTTGCTTATTTCAACAGGTTTTTCGGGGTTGCCTGCCCATGTAATTGTATTGAGCTGCTCCTGTTTGAACCATATCATAAACTCTCCCATTTCCAGCGAAAGAGTGGCCACCATTATTCCGCTGCCGCTACCTGTATAAGCAAGGGCCTCAGGATATACCGACGATAATTTCTCAGTAAAAAAGACCGAACTCTTACCAGACTGAGTGAGCCAGTTTCTTAATTTGCGCAGATGTTCGTCGTCAGGCGTATCGCCAAGTTTGATCATTGATTCATTAAAGAACAACACAGCTCCTGTTGCACCAACAATATCCTTAAATGTTACATCGCAGGCGGTAAGAGCCGCTTCAATATCCTCCGTTTTTCTTATATTTTTCAGGAGGATATCTGATGCAATTCTCATCTCATTGATTTTTCCGGAATCTTCCTCTTCCTGCCTGTACTCAAGTGCAGAAGACAAAATCTGCCCGATGAGTTTTGATGCTTCTCTCGACCTGTAATCAATAAACCGCGGAGTATAATTATGGCATGCAACTAGTCCCCACAGTTTTCCATCGGCAATAAGTGAAACGCTAAAACTCGACACCACACCCATATTTTTAAGATATTGAATATGTATAGGCGAAACAGCCCTTAATACTGAATTGGTGAGGTCTACAGGTTTTTCTTCATCACTTATTATGGGTATGCTTTCAGTATCCACATCTGCTATAATACGGGTAAGATTCACCATATACAGTTCCCTGGCCTGCTCCGGTATGTCTGACGCCGGAAAATGAAGTCCCAGGTATGGCTTCAGGCGATCTGCTTTAACTTCCGCTACTACTTTACCATGTCCTTCTTCTATAAATTTATAGATCATCACCCTATCGTAACCGATGATGCTCCTTATCTGGGCGGCAGCATTGTATAATATGCTTTCCAGTTTCGATACCGATAAGATCTCAGCTACTGATTTCCCGAGTATCTTCTGGATATTTATTTCAGCATTTGAAAAGAACAGCTCAAATTCGACGAGATACATTTCGTCAGTATCACTGATGATGAGGTTAAATGTCCTGCCTGCCAGAACTATTTTAAAAGGATTAATAGCCTCGAAGCTTTGTTTGTTACCGCCAATATTAATAAGCTGAGAGATGATGTGGTCTGAATTGTCGAACAAGGCATTTTCGAGTACGCTAAGTGGTTTATTTAAAAAACCTGAAGCCTGCAGCTCCGTACCCAGTTCATTAACATTAACACTGATATATTTTATCAGCAAAGTATCTTTTTGCAGGGCCACCAAGACTCCATGCGATTGGATCTTTCCTAAAAGCCTGATGGGCTCTTTATCACAATTTATCAGATCTACTTTAAATCCATGCATAGCTAATCAGAATAATGGCCTCGTCAGGTTGGTCGGTTACAGAAGAGTCGTAAAGCAGATTCAGCTACCTAATAATATAAACTGATCTTCTTCCCTTTTCGCCAAATTATTTCCAGAACAACGATTAAGAGAGCAGGTAGTTTTCAACAATCGAAACTTATGCCAGGTCAAGGCCCTTATCTGTTAGCCCCAGCCCGCTTTATAACATTCATTTGACAGCTCTCATAAAGCATATGCCTATCTTTAAATAAGATTTACTATGGATACTTTAAGTTCGAAAATATATAAAAAAGATTTTATCAGCACTTTTAAGGGAGATGACAGCGGTAACCTTCAACCCCGCCAAACGCCTGGCGTATTATACGCAAAAGCACATCCTTCTCCGGTAAAAAAACCGGTGCTGCTGGCCTGGTCTGATGAACTTGCTGCTGACCTGCAGGTCGCCAAACCCGAAAACGAAGCAGACTTAAATATACTTGCCGGCAATCTGGTAACATCTTCGATGTACCCTTACGCAGCATGTTATGCCGGACATCAGTTTGGCCAGTGGGCCGGACAGCTTGGCGACGGCAGGGCGATAACACTTGGAGAATGGCAGAGCCCTGACGGCAAGATCATGGAGATGCAGCTGAAGGGAGCTGGCCCTACTGCCTATTCAAGAAAGGCCGATGGAAGAGCTGTTCTCAGATCGTCACTCAGGGAGTTTTTGATGAGCGAAGCAATGTTTCATCTCAGAGTGCCTACCACAAGGGCGCTAAGCCTGGTTTCGACCGGTGATGCGGTGATGAGAGATATGTTTTATGACGGGCACCCGGCATTTGAACCGGGAGCTGTTGTGATGCGCGTCGCTCCCAGCTTTTTACGCTTTGGCAATTTCGAAATACTGGCTGCAAGGCGGGAAGCTGAAAACCTTAAAATGCTTACAGACTGGACTATTGAACGATTTTATCCACATATCCGGGGCGGAAACAAAGTACTGGACTGGTTTAAAGAAGTTGTTGAACGTACTGCCGTTCTGATGGTCCAATGGTTGAGAGTTGGATTTGTTCACGGGGTAATGAACACGGATAACATGTCTGTTCTCGGACTTACCATCGACTATGGGCCTTACTCATTTCTCGACAATTACGACCCTTCCTTTACGCCCAATACCACAGACCTGCCAGGCAGGAGGTATGCATTCGGGCAGCAGGCTTCCATTGCCTACTGGAATCTCGGATGCCTTGCCAGCGCTATTGCGCCTCTGTTGGCAGATACGGAAGAGCTCGTAAAAGAGCTTGAAGCATACCAGGATATCTTCTGGCTTAAATATTATGAAATGATGGGAGATAAACTGGGTTTTGACCAGATTAATCCCGATGATATCACTTTGATAGATCAGTTCGAGCAGGTGTTAACTGCGATATCTCCTGACATGACTATCTTCTACAGCTTGTTAGCAGATCTGCCTGCAGCCGCTGAAAATGAACAGCAGGTAATTGATCATTTCAAGCCATGTTTTTATACAATCCCGGAAGCTGCACAGCAAAAAGAACTGTTTGATCTTATAACTGAATATCGCCGGCGGATAACGATGAATAGTTGTACACCTCAAGAATCGACCAGCAAAATGAAGCGTAATAATCCCAGGTTTATTCTCAGGAATTACCTGCTTCACCAGGCAATCGAAGAGCTCGAAAAAGGAGATGATGCCTTATTCATTAAGCTTCGGGAAGCAATTAAAAACCCCTATTCAGACAAGTTTGATGAGTTCTTTAAAATAAGGCCGTCATGGGCCGATCAGAAAGCAGGAAGCTCCATGCTTTCCTGCAGTTCTTAAACGTAATCCGCATAATTATTTAAGGCGCAGAGAGCAAGATAAAATCAGGTTATATTATATTTTGGTAAAATGTATGTTAAGAATTTTATCTAAGTTTGGCTGCGCCAATAAATAAATCAATGAAACTACCTTTTATAGTCCTGTTACTGCTGTTATGTTTTGGATGTCGTGAACGATCATTTACAAATGGACGAGGAAAAAAAGATCCGGATCAGATGAAACTGCCGCTTGATTCTTTAATTATAGATACGGTTATTAAGATGAATCAGAAAACCGGGGCTCCGGATACCGCAGGTCACAGATAAACCGCGTAGCGCATAATTCAGGGGCTAAATATTACTCACAGGTAGTTTAATACTGAACTGAGTTCCGCGGCGAAGCTCACTTTTAACATCAATAGTACCTCCTAGTGCTTCAACCTGCGCTTTTATCATAAATAGTCCTATTCCCTTTCCTTTAACACTCGTATCAAAACGTTTATAGAGCCCGAAAAGTGAAGCGCCATTCTTTTCAAGATCTATTCCTTTTCCGTTATCGGTAAACAGAATCTCTATAAAATTACCGCGGTCGGCCGTTTTAATCCCGACAAACAGGATTCGGTCTTCCTGACGGTATTTTATACTGTTCTGGATCAGGTTATAAAATATGCTGTTAAGATAGCTGCGGATGCTATAAAAATGTTCTGCTTCTTTAAAATCACATTCGATCTTAATATTATTGTTTTTTATTATTGAGTTAAAACTATTGCTGATCTCTTTAATCAGCTGCGTAAAATTGATCTCTTCCGCTTTTTCATCTATATTATACCTTAATTGTAAAACCTTATTAAGATCCACTATAATGGCATCGAGTGCTTTGGCAGAGGTAACCATATCGTCAATTACGGTCTGCCGTCCATCGTCGTTATGATCTAGCATGCCTAACACCCGTCCCAATCCCATAATATTAGCCACCGGCGCCCTGAGATTGTGAGATACTATATAGGTAAACTGCTCTTGTGCCTTGTTACGCTGAATAAGTTCGCTAATAATTTTCTCCCTTTCGAGTACAGCAATCTTATTATCCGTGATATCGGAATTAGCGACCATGAACCCAATGTGTTTGTTGTCGCTGCTGGTGATGCTTATCCATCTTACCTCAAACCATTTCAGACCGCCATCTTTCTGTTTTACATTATATTCATAAATTACAGGTTCACCTTTTTTCACTGTTTTAAGAATATCGCTGATATCCGCTTGTTTTGACGGCGAAAAGTACTCCAGGATGCAATTTCCTTCTTCAAGTTTTTTAATTCCGCGGCTTTCTCCATATAGTTCCGCATGTCTGTTAAACGATACTATTTCCAGGTTGGCGTTAAATAACACATACGAAATCTCCGAATTGTTAAATATGGTACGCAGGTTGGCTTCAGATTTTTTCAGGGCCTCTTCGTCTACCTTACGCTGCGTAATATCTGTTACCATGGCCAGAGCTCCCTTATATTCGCCCTTGTCGCTGAATAGTGAACTTGTAGATATACTTGTCCAGACTTCTTTTCCGCTTTTGGTAATATATTTTACATCGTAGTTTCCATTGAGTTTTCGCTTCCTGTTTTCAACCTGTTTTTCAGCCATCTTTCTTCCTTCCGCATCCATAAAATCAAAAAGGTGCTTTCCCTTCATCTCCTCAGGGCTATATTCAAGGATTTCACATACCCGCTTATTAAAAAAGCTGATACGATTATTTTCATCAATAGTCCATATACCTTCCTGTGAGGTTTCTACTATCTGGCGATAACGTTCCTCACTTTCGCCCATCTTTTTTAGAGCCATCTTGCGTTCGGTAATGTCCCTGGTAACGCCATCAAGCCTGACAAGCTCTCCGTTTTTATCTATTGTTGGTATAATTTTGTTCTCGACCCAGCGAATCGTTCCATCCCTGGCTATTACACGATATTGATCCACGATCTGGGTGGATCTTAACAACCTTGCATGTTCATGCTCTAATATATGCAGATCATCCGGATGAATAACCTCTAACCAGAGGCCGGTGTTATTCATAAATTCGTCACTGGTATATCCGAAAATCCGTTCGCAGGTAGCAGATATCTGGATCAGTTTTCCGCTTATCAGATCCCTGGAAAAAAACACTTCATCAATCCTGTTAAAAAGAAGGTTTAATTGCCTGTTTACCTCTTCGATCTTTATCTCTGCATTTTTCTGCTGTGTAACGTCCCAGCAGGCACCAACCATCCTGACAGCCGTACGCTGATCATTTCGGTGTATCACCGCCAGTGTCCTTAAATAACGTACAGATTTATCAGGCCATATTATACGGAAGTCTGTTTCAAGTCTTTCTTTTCCCCTGAGTGCTTCCTTAATTTCGTTACCGGCACGCTCTGCGTCATCAGGATGTATGGACGAAAGCCATGCTGCTGCACTGGATACATGCCGGCTTTCAGCATCGAAATGATAAAGGACGTACATGCCTTCGTCACAATGCATTCGATTATCCTGCACATCATAATCCCATATACCTATTCTTGCTGCATAATTAACCAGAAGAAGCCTCTCTTTCACCTTTAGCAGCTCCTCCTTACTCGTTATAAGCCGGTATTCAGAAAGCTTTTTTTCGGTAATATCCTGCACAAAGCCAGTAATACTGAACTGCTCTCCCTCACGGCTTATGTGTATACCGCTTTGAACATATTTTACAGAATCATTTTTACCTCTGAGCCTGATGATGAATGTATCACTATGCTCAGTATTGACATTCTGAAATCTCTCTTTAATAAGAGCAATATCTTCAGGATATACCTTTGAAATAAAGGTCTCCAATGTTCTTTCCGTTTCACCGGGAATATAATCCCAGATTCGGAACATCTCATCGGAAGCATCAATGAGACCCGTGCTGAGGTCCAGTGTCCAGCTGCCAAAAGAAGCAAGCCGCCCGGCTTCTTCCATCCTCTCCCGGCTTTTTAACAGTTCAGTCAGCAAATGCCTGCGGCCAAGTGCTTCTAACCGCGTGCGCTGAAGAAGTTTTAAAATAAGTATCAGCACGAAAACTACCGATACCAGCAGGCTCCCGTTCATCAGGGCTAGTGCTTTTCCCCATTCATTTTTTGCTTGTAAGAGAACCCTGTTCTCATTTACCTCGATGCGCGATAAAAAATTATTTGCCAGATCTTTATAACTGGCTCCTTTCGAAAGCTGAATCAGACGCATAGCGGCCTCTCTTCCTTCCTTCTTTCTCAGGGATATGATATCATTGGAAAATTTCATTCCCTGTTGCAGGTGAAACGAAGCCGAATCAAGCAATGGTTTTTGTGAAACGTTTGTGGCAGTTAAAGTCCTGATAAATATCAGTCCGGTGATAATCTTGTTATTGGTCTGGTTCACCTGGGCAATATATCGCCTGTTACCGGTGAGCATGAAATCTCTTGCACTTAATTCTGCTTTCGATGCCAGATACATCACATATCGTATATTCGACAGCACTTCCCTGTTCTGGTTTATCCTTATCTCCATGTCATTAACCCGCCTGACATTATAATAAGTAGCAAATACCAGCGCGAACAGTATTACGAGCGCCAGTTCAATACCATGCAAAAGTCTTCGGGTAGACGTTTTCATTATAACAAGAAGCAATTATTTAAACAGTACATACGTATATACCCGCAGGAGAAACACAAAAACCTCTATGCCACCAGTTTTCTATTGATTAACTGTGTCTTAAGATATGCCCGTATGTACGGATTACCTGATGTTATAGTTTCATATTTATTAGATAAAACAATGTAAAAAGTGCCTTTTCTTTATTTAAAAGGCATATTGCCTGAGATCTGTATTTCCCGGATGCGGATTGAACCGGAGTTTTTCAAATGGCAAAATCAAGGTCTTGCGGGTTTCTGCAGATAATCTGATTTATTTTAAGCAACTCTGTATCGAAAACGAAAGAAGCTTTTTCGACGGAAGACCTGTAAGAATGAGCACTTACAGCCTCTGAGTAAACAAAATAGGCCGTACTGTATGCACGGCCTATTTTGTTTATCACAGCGGCTGATCTTTCTTATACTGCAGCATCTCTCAAAGCCTTAATTCTGTCGTGAGACAGTCTCAGCTTTTGTTTCTGATCTGATATCAGTGCTCTTACATCCGCGTTGAGATCGGTTTCCTCCAGGGCCAGTTTATATGCTTTCTGGGCTGCATCTTCTCCGAATTCACAATTCGCCAGAACGGTTTTCCTGTCGTGACCGGTAAAAACCGCTTTCAGGTCCATCCAGGCACGGTAAATTTTACCACTGGTAGTTGTGCCGGTATCGACATCTTCTCCTGAAGATGCTACTAAAGTTGCCAGGTCTATTTTATACTCATTACTCTCATTGATCATCTCATTGAAAAGATCTGTAAGGTCTGAGTCTTCTGCCTTTAATTCACTGATCGCCTTTTCATATCCAACAATGCGGTCGTTGTTAATCTGGATCAGGTCATTTAAAATAGTTGTTTTTAATTCGGTAGTTTCCATATGTATCAGATGTTTAGAAGAAATAAACAAGTATCGTTCCAAAAACACAATAAAGAACATTTAAATTCTATATGCTTTAAATAAAGGCGTCTGCTTGTAATCCTGAACAATGAGAAAGAATATTTTGGTCTTATTTAAAATACAGAACAAACATGTTTTGCTCTTTAGGGTTCTATGTGAAAATATCTAACATGGAAAACACTGAATTAGAACACCTGAAAAGCCTGGAAGGCCAGGAAGCTATCGATAAGTTAAAAGAACTCGCGGAGAAGGCTGAAACCTGCTTTTTCTGCTCGAATATCAAAACCGGACTTCCGTTTTCTACACGGCCTATGTCTGCTCAAAAGGTAGACCCCAATGGCGACATATGGTTTGTAAGCCGTAAAGACAGTACTAAAAACAATGAGTTAACCACCGATCCCTTTGTTCAGTTACTCTTCCAGAATAATACGTATTCAGGATTTCTGAGCGTATACGGTATAGCCGAAATATCTGAAGATCCGAAAAAGATAGATGAGATTTGGGAACCTTCTCTCAAAACATGGTTCCAGGGAGGAAAAGAAGATCCAAGCATCAGTATTTTAAAAGTCGTCCCCACTCAGGCTTATTATTGGGACACTAAACATGGTACAGCTGTAGCATTTCTTAAAATGGCGGCATCGGTTGTTGTTGGTAAAACAATGGACGATAGTATTGAAGGCAAACTGGAAGTTTAATTCATATTGCGATCATGGGTCAATAAAGATGTTTATTTTATAATAAACGCGGTTTTACCTTGGAATTGAATTAATCTTTTATATTTACCTCTTTAAATTTTAAGTAAATGGAAAAATTCGGAAAGTTAAAAGAGATTTTAAGTTCTGTTGAAGCTGATGCAGACAAGTTTTATAACAAAGGAAGCAAAGCGTCTGGAACAAGACTTCGTAAAGCATTACAGGAAATCAAAGGCCTTGCTCAGGAAATCCGTAATGAAGTTACAGAACTGAAAAACACAGAAAAATAGGTCCTCCTATTTTTCCAGAGGCAGCAAAACCTTAAGTTTCTGAGTTTTGTTGCCTCTGACAAATATCCCCCCTGGCCTTATTTTTATAAAAGCTTTATTCCAACCGGCCTGTTTATATTTCTCTGCTACCTGAGGATAAGATCATTTAGCTGAACGACCTCACGAAGCAGAACCAAACCAACTGCTAGCAACAAAACATACCAGGCAAAATCTGCGTCTGTCCTTATTCTGAAACTGAACATAACTAGTAAAAATAACGGCACCATGACGATATAAGATAGAACCAGTTCCGCAATGAAAGCAAAAAAATGAGGACTGTAAGCATTCGGAAGAAACCAAGAGATGAATTGGGCCAGCCCTATAGAAAAAATAGGGAGAATGAAACTCAAACCTGTCCTTTTTAACGATGAAATTCTGATTTCCTCGGAATAAGTCCTACGATAATTCTTAACAATCAGATAAATAAGTCCCGTTAAAAAGACCGATAATATAGCAATTTGAAAGCATTTGTTTCTTATAACATCACTTCTGACAGAAGTATTCCGGACAGATGACAATCTGAATTGATCCCAGTTCTCAACCTTTATAACTTCGCCGTTTCTATAAGTCTTTTTAATCTTAACTCTTTTCGTTTTATCAAAAAAACTCCAGGTGCTATCTTCGATCCCATTTTTATAATAACCTTCTGCCAGCAGCTCATTATTTACAGATACCCGCTTAAAACTTCCGTCTAAACGGCTTCCCTTAAAACTCACAAAATCATTGTAAGCAGAATGCGATATTATCAAAACTGTTATAGAATTAACTGCAGGCAAAGAAATATCCCTCCGGATATTAAGCTCAGATAGAAGTTTTCGGGTCAGATCTTTCTGAACTCTGGTTTTCTGATAATCATCTTCCAGTACAGGATCTTCGGTGATAAAAATCCTTTTAATCTCGACTACCACCATTCCCCTGAACTTATGAACTTCCAAATCATAAGTGCCTTCCTCTGCGGCTTCAGGTATGGAATCAGTTTTAAGCAGGATATACTGTGGATTTTCAAAGGCTTGAAACGGCCTGCTTACAGACGTAGCACAAAATGTAAAAACTGTGATAACTCCTGCAATCCATGGATTCAAATGCGCATTTCTGTAAGTATTCTTAAAACACAGGAAAGAAAGAGGCAAAATCGTCAATGCGGTCAGATCTGTAATATCTATTACACGGTTAATCGAATATAAAGAACTACTGACTGAATTGATAAACGACTGAGACCAGGGGCTTTTCCACAATACAAACAACAGAGCCGTAGAAAAGTATATTTCCCTTTTTCTTGTTGGAAACAACACGCTCCAGAAAAAAGGAAATATAAATAATCCACAGAAATCTGATAGTTTTCCGGTGATTCCGTTATGAAATTTTTCCTTAAGATAATGGTCATTAAGCAGCAGCAGAATGAGAGCTATCAAAAAGGGATATTCTGTAATTTTTGCCAGCTTAAAGCCTTTGCTGTTCATTTATCAAAAATTTCGGGTAAGAATTAAATATTAATCCGGCATCAGTCGTGCGACTCCTATCTCGACTAATTCAAATGTTGTGTTATTGTTACTGGTTAATACCGCCGTATTTCTATTGTAACCTCAATCAAACAAAAAAACCTTTTTTTCTTTATCTCTTTTATTGATTATATTTGAATTAACCAGCTGTAAACCTGATGAGATACAATCTTCACTCAGAGTATGAACTAATTGAATTACTCAGGCATAGTAATGACGATGCCTTTAAGGAATTGTATCACCGTTACTGGAAACTGGTCTATGTTACGGCCCTGCATAAGCTTCAGGATAAAGACCTGGCAGAACAGCTTACAGAGCGTATATTTATGGATCTCTGGCGTAAAAGAGATGAGACAGACCTGAGTTCTGTTGAAGCATATTTAAAAATGGCTGTGAGAGATGCCATAATTAACCATATTAAAGTACAGCTGTCTAAATCGCATCCGGTTAACCCTAAAGATCTTTCAGCAAATACCGGCAATACCGATACGGTAACACTATATCATGACCTTTATTCGGCTATTGAAAAAGGAATAGCCTTATTGCCTGAGCAAACCCAGGAAGTTTTTCGTCTTAGCAGAACTGAGAACCGCTCCGTAAGTGAAATTGCAAGACATATGAGGATTTCGGAAGAAGCAGTAGAACACCATATCAGGCAATCTTTAAGAGCATTGAACTACTACCTTAAGGACTACCTGTTTGTATTACTTATGTTTCTCTGCCAGTGCAGCTGGTAAGAGTATACAGGCTCGCCGGTATAGCTGTTAGCGATTAAGAATGTATTATTGAAGATCACCAGACAACGATATTTAAAATGAGCAAAAAAGCTTTTCACCAGTTGCTTAAACGTTATCTAGACGGAGATTGCGTGCAGGAAGAAAAAGAAATTGTTGAACAATGGTATACTCAGCTGAGAAGAAACAAACATCCTGAATTTAGCTCTGCTCAGCTTGATGCTGCAGAACAAAAAATATGGACGAAGATCGAAAGCGGAGTTGACGGCCTTCGCTGGTCTGAAATGGTGCTTGCAAAAGCACTGCAGCCCTCCAAGCCCTCTAAAAGAAGGATAGCAGGACTAATCTTGTTTATCATTTTAATTCTGGCTGTGGTTTTTATATTCTTATACCTCAGCGGTAAGAGCCCTGTTGATGCTGTTGCCCCCGGGCGGACAATGGCAGGAATGCCCGGAACAACTTACGCCGGAATCCCGATTTAAATATTAAAAGCTCCCTGAAGGAGCCTTTAATAATGATCTTATGTAGTACTGATTAATATCAGATATACCTGTTAACAATATTTTCCAGATACTCCTGTTTTCCGCTTTTAGCTTCAGGTTCGCCATTTTCAACGGCGTAAGTCCTGAGATCTTCCAGTGTAAGTTTTCCTTCTTCAAATTCCTTTCCTTTTCCGGTATCAAAAGAAGCATAACGCTCTTTACGGAACTTAGCAAAATCTGACTTCTGAAGAATGTTATCTGCACTTATAAGAGCCCTTGCAAATGTGTCCATTCCACCAATATGAGCCAAAAATAAATCTTCTACATCTGTTGAGTTTCTTCTGATCTTTGCGTCAAAGTTAACACCTCCGCCTTGTAGTCCGCCAGCTTCCAGGAAGATCAGCATAGATTCAGTAAGTTCGTTCAGGTTATTAGGAAACTGATCAGTATCCCATCCGTTCTGAGCATCACCACGGTTGGCATCAAGCGATCCTAATACACCGGCATCGGCAGCCACCTGGAGTTCATGCTGGAATGTATGCCCTGCAAGTGTGGCATGGTTTACCTCGATATTGATCTTAAAATCTCCCAGGAGATCATACTGGCGAAGGAAACCTATTACAGTTTCACAATCAAAATCATACTGGTGTTTTGTAGGCTCAGCCGGCTTTGGCTCTATAAAGAAAGTGCCTTTAAATCCATTGCTGCGGGCATAGTCTTTCGCCGCATGAAGAAATTTCGCCAGATGCTCTTTTTCTCTCTTCATATTGGTATTCAGCAGGCTCATATATCCCTCTCTGCCGCCCCAGAATACATAGTTTTCGCCGTCGAGAGCAATGGTAGCGTCCAGAGCTGCTTTAACCTGGGCAGCGGCATGACTAAGTACATGAAAATCCGGATTTGTTGAAGCGCCGTTCATATATCTCTGGTGAGAGAAAACATTGGCAGTACCCCACAACAATTTAACCCCTGTTTCTTCCTGCTTTTGTTTTGCATAGGCTGTAATTGCCTGTAACCTTCTTTCATTTTCAGCGATGTCATTGGTATAATCCACCAGGTCGACATCATGAAAACAATAGTAAGGGATACCCATTTTAGTAATGAACTCAAAAGCTGCATCCATTTTATCTTTTGCACGCTCAACAGCATCGCTTTTTTGATTCCATTGGAAGAAAAGCGTAGGCCCTCCAAATGGATCGCTTCCATTTGCATTAAACGAATGCCAGTAGGCGCAGGCAAATTTGAAATGATCTTTCAAGCTTTTTCCAGCAACGATCCGATTCTCATCGTACCAGCGGAAAGCAAATGGATTATCTGATTCAGGTCCCTCAAATCTGACTGAACCTATGCCTTTAAAATACTCTGTTCCGGCAGAAACTATGTTTGTCATATTTTTTGATTTTTTTATTTATAAGTTTATTAATTGTTTTTCTAATAAGGCTTTCCAATCCTGGTAGACTTCCTCATACGCAGGCGCATTGCCAGGTTCAATCAGAAGCACAGGCTTACTGTTACTGAACGCCTCCATTTCCGTAGCAAAGGCTTTAACACCTATTCCGCTACCCAGCGCCGCACCAACACTTCCATCGTTCTGGTACAACTCAACCGGCACATTGGTTACATTTACAAAAGCTTCGGTAAATAGGTGGCTAAAGAATAGATTCGCCCTGCCTACCCTGATAACCTTTGGATTCATTCCGCTTTCGCGCATAATGTCAAGCCCATAACGGAAAGCAGATGCTATTCCCTCCTGGATTGCCCTGAAAATATGCGATTGTGTATGCACATTCAGGTCGATATTATGAAAATGAGCTCCTACAATTTTATTGTCAAGCATCCGCTCTGCCCCATTCCCGAATGGAAGTACTCGTAACCCTTTACTTCCTATGACCGACTCCTGCCCAAGGGCATTCATCTCCGCATAACTGATGCCCGGGCTGAAAACTGTCCTCGCCCAGCGATTAAGTATACCGGTACCATTGATACATAATAATACTCCAAGGTGTTTATCAGACCCCGAATGGTTTACGTGAGCAAAAGTATTTATCCTAGACTGTTCGTCGTACGCAAGATCGTCCGTAACACCGTATATCACCCCCGAAGTCCCCGCGGTAGCAGCCACTTCTCCAGGCTTAAGTACATTTAACGAAAGGGCATTATTAGGCTGATCTCCTGCTTTATAGGCAACAGGAATACCTGCGGTCAAAGAAAGCTCTTTAGCTACCTGTGATAAGACTTCGCCATGAACAGAAAAAACAGGCTTCACCTGCGGAATTATGCTCTTATCAAAACCGAAGAAAGCCATAACATCGTCCGATATCTTATCTTCTTTAAAATCCCAAAGGATTGCTTCTGACAAGGCTGACATACTGGTCGTAATACTTCCTGTGAGTCTCATAGCTATAAAGTCGCCGGGCAGCATTATCTTGTCGATCTTCGCGTAAACCTCAGGCTCATTATTTTTAACCCATGAAAGTTTTGAGGCTGTGAAATTTCCCGGAGAATTCAGCAAATGAGACAGGCTCTTTTCTTTACCAATAGCGTCGAAGGCCCTGTTCCCTATTTCTACCGATCTGCTGTCGCACCAGATAATTGAGTCGCGCAGCACCCTTTGTTCCTTGTCAACAACAACCAGTCCGTGCATCTGATAAGCAATTCCAATTGCACCTATGTCTGCCGGATTATATAATCCTGAAGCATTCGCTTTAAGAATTGCCTGCTTAACATGGTCCCACCACATCTCGGGCGACTGCTCTGCCCATCCGGGCTGCAATGTTTTTATTTCTGATTCGGTCTCAGGATACTGTGCCGAAGTTAAGGCAAGCTGAGTTTCCGAATCTACAACAGATACTTTTATAGATGATGTACCTACATCGATTCCTAAGAGGAGCATTTATTTTCAGGTTTAATAATTATGCCAACGTTGGCATAAAGGTATATACTTTTCAGAATACCACAAAAAAATTTATAACTTTATTCAGTTTATTTTCCTGGAAAATAAAAACCTAAAAAAGTAAATTGAAAAGGGTAACCATTCTTGATATAGCCAAAGAGCTTAATATTACATTTTCGACAGTAGCGAGGGCATTAAATGATCATCCCGCTATCAGTGAAACCACAAAACAGGCCGTTCGCGAAACAGCCAAAAGGCTTAATTACCGCCAGAATAAGGTGGCCTCTTCCCTGCGGTCCGGCCATACCAATATTATCGGGGTAATAGTGCCGAGCCTGGATGTGAGCTTTTTCAGCTCTGTTGTCCACGGCATCGAAAAGATAATGAACCAGAACGGTTATACTACACTGCTGTATCAGTCAAATGAGTCTGCCAAACACGAAGCGAGAGGCATTGATACGCTGCTCCAATCGCGCGTAGACGGCATCATTGCTTCTATAACTACAGAAACGAACGATCCGGCAGCTTACCAAGAAATAAAGAAGAGGAATACTCCTCTGGTATTCTTCGACCGCGTGCCTCCCGGCCTTAATGTATCTTCTGTAACAATAGACGATTATAAAGGTGGTTTTATAGCAACGGAACATCTTATAAGACAAGGTTACGAACAGATCGTTCACATAACAGCAGAACAGGATCTGGTAATATTTAAAGAAAGGCTGAGAGGATATATTGATGCACTTAAACATTATAATATCCCGGTAAACGAAGACCTTATCATCAAAGGAAATTTCTCGCTCGAATTCGGAAAAAACGTAATAAGGGAAATAACAACAAGAAAACTCGGTTTTGACGCCGTCTTCGCGCTGGAAGATTATACTGCCATGGGAGTCATGCAGCAATTAATGGCCTCACAAATTAAAATACCCGGAGAGGTCGGGGTAATAGGCTTCGCTAATGAGGCATTCGGAAGTCTTGTAAGCCCGCAGTTATCTACCGTAGCACAGCAAACAGTGTTGATGGGAGAGGAAGCTGCAAATCTGTTCCTTGATCTCTTTCGTCAGGGAAACAAGCAGGAACAAGTGTACAAAAAAATCGTTTTGGATCCTATCCTGATGATAAGAGCATCGTCATCCAGGGAGAGCGGCTAAGTCTCAGGATCAGTCTTTCAAGCCTCTCACTTTGTGTATTCTATACACTATTCAACTTTATTCCTGAAATCATTGAAATTCAATACGCCAGGCCACATATTACTTGTAAAAGTATAGCAAAAAAAATCTCGGTTTATTCATGATATTTGTACATTTGAGCTCATTTCAAACTATCATGTTAGAGAACCTGAAAAAACAATTTGAAGACCTGTTTGGTAAAAAACATCACAATGTATTTTTTGCTCCGGGAAGGGTAAACCTGATCGGTGAACATATTGATTATAACGGCGGACTGGTAATGCCTTGTGCCGTTACCTTCGGCACTTATCTTCTTACTGCACCTAACGAAGAAGGTGTTCTTCGTTTCAGAACCACCAATTTCGAAGAAACACTTGATATTCCCGTATCTGCCGAATATAAAAAGACAGGCAGAGAATGGTATAATTACCCGCTTGGTGTAATCCAGGGACTTAACGAACAGGGAAAATCTGTAAAAGGACTGGATATGCTGTTTTTCGGCAACCTTCCTATAGGTGCCGGATTATCTTCATCTGCATCTATTGAAGTTGTTACAGCATATGCTTTTAACAAGATTTTCAATACCGGGCTTAATAAACTCGATATTGTTAAATTAGCCAAATGGGTAGAGAATGTATTTATAGGCCTGAATTCAGGTATTATGGATCAGTTTGCAGTAACTTTCGGCGAAAGCGAAAAAGCGCTTAAACTAAACTGCGAGACCCTGGATTATGAAGCAGTTGATTGTAACCTCGGTGATCATTATCTTGCCATTATCAATACGAATAAACCAAGGAAACTTGCTGAGTCCAAATATAACGAACGCGTAAAAGAATGTGCCGGAGCTTTAACTGCATTACAGCAGGAACTCAGCATAGAAAACCTCTGCGATATAAATTCCGAAACTTTCGAAAAGCATAAAGCACTCATCACGGATCCGGTAGTTTTAAACCGTGCAAAACATGTGGTAGAAGAAAATGAACGGGTAATACTTGCTGCTGCGGCCCTTGCTGAGAATCGCCTGGAAGATTTCGGAAAACTCATGTATGCCTCTCACGAGTCGTTGAAAGACCTCTATGAAGTATCAGGTCTTGAATTAGATACGCTGGTTGATTTCTGCCTGTCGTATCCTGATGTAACAGGCGCAAGAATGACAGGAGCCGGATTTGGCGGCTGCGCCATAGCACTGGTTAAAAAAGATGCGCTCGAAGACTTTTCTG
>Ga0265780_10001907_pt1 | contig 28887 bp, 18 predicted proteins | sample P1T30metagenome_FD_192432 | JGI IMG/M metagenome (GOLD analysis project Ga0265780, IMG submission 192432) | Plant litter microbial communities from East Loma Ridge, Irvine, California - P1 T30 | ecosystem: Environmental > Terrestrial > Plant litter > Unclassified | place: USA: California...
TCGCCAGTTGATGCCTCGCGGGGGGCCTGTTGCGGTGCGAGCCGCACACCCGTCACTGCAGGTACCTTGATGTCCTCTCCGCTCTTGGCGAACTCCGCTGGAAGACTGCTACGTCATGTTAGGTCCACCGTGAGGCTGATTCATACAGCAATGTAAAGACGGCATGTGCCTACCCCGAAAATATCTTTGATGCTTGATACTTCCACTCATACCGGGTTGTATTGACTATCATGGCTAATTTCGTTCTGCTAGCCGCATCGCTCCTTCTCAACTCATGTTCCGCGCAAGAATCGAATGACACATCTTTGGAAAAATGTCAAGGCCCCATCGATGCTATCGCCAGTGGCAGTCAGTACTTCAACTCGACCGGAACAGCCCGCCTACCCTCAAACCCAATACACGCTGATGACTGGTACGTCAGCGTCACCATCACCGATAGACGCGATCCGAACCACATCTACGGGACCGAAATGCCCTGGCAAGAGAGGGAAGCGTTTATAAGTGTTCCTGATTCGCTGGTTAGGAGTCAAGATGGCAATCAGACGGAGTACTGCGTCTACGAGCTCCCGGGACAAGACGCCTCTTCGCAGCAGGAAGCTGGAGATTGCAGCGGCGTATTGAGCGACGACTGTATTGACGCCTTGATGCAGAATACGCCGGTCATGTCGGATGGCCAATGTCATAAGCCAGAGAATGTCGAAGACGCCTGTGGGATGGTTGCGTCGCAGCCAGTAGGTTAGTACATCCCGCTCTTATCTCGGTCCAGCGACAGGATCTTATGACCGGCTGGTCTATTCATATAGCGAGCGTGTACTGACGTCTTGATAAGGTACACCGTCGAGCTTCAACAGTACCGAGTGCAGTTTGTCCGAGATGCCGCATGTCGAAGTACCGGATAATTACCGCACCTACTACGCCCACTACGTACCCGTGTCTGAAGGTGGAGGTGGTTACGAGAATTTCGACCTTTACGATAGGCACGTTCGCGAAGCAGTGCCCATGGTCTTCACCATCAAGTCTCCAGGTGGCACCATCGCCCACAAGGCCGTTTGTGTAGCACCAAACAATGTCGCTGACGGTAGCCGTGTTCCAGAGTCTGCTGCTGCTCAGTTGTCCTCCAGGATGTCACTGGTAGTAGCCCTTACTGTTATGGCGCTTGTATCTGTTCTCTCCGTAGCCTGATAAACGTTGGTGTTTCTGGACCTTTTACTTGTAGCTTGAAGTAATGACCATCGCATCTGGTGACTTGTAGCATTAGCGTTGTAACGGTAGTAACACCGGGAATGACAGTCAAGCCGAGCATTTAGCTCTAGTCAGTATGATCGGGTGACCCGCAATGTGTCAAAACCTCGGAGCTTGAAGCGACATGTTGGTATACAACTGGGTGGGTTGCGACAAAGTTTGGGGCGCGAGAAAAAGCAAAAGGATCGACGATATGTCGCTGCCTCGAGGCAATACCCGAATACCGTAGACATGTGATTGCAGATGGGGTCCTCGTCTCGCTACACCCGGTGGTGGGCTGTATATTTCAAGACTTGCGCGATAATGATTGTCGAGTCGACAGACGTGTATAGCCGAGATCCTGTCGTGAGAGTTTGCTTGAAGGGTTGTCAAGTGAATGTGTTAACCGAAAGCGGGAGGTGACAGTACTGTTACAGCAACTCCTGACGAGGGAGCGTATTGGGATCTGAGATCAGCTATCATCTAGCCGAAGATCTGCAAGACCTTTGACTCGTCAACACCTGTCAGCCTTGATTCCTTGGGGCTACACTCCATGATTATCTACCCACGCGTGCATAACTTCTCATCAGCCTGAACACTGCACATACTTCTCCGCGGCAGTGCACAACGACGACGGCTGATTATTTCCGACTAGAAGAAATATGAGGCTTCGGTGGGTACGTCAGCGGCTGCGTAAGAGGGTCTAGATGCGACAGTGTAAAAGCGAAGTTGCGATCCCAGCATACAAGTCTAGCCGAAACGACGAGCAGTATGGCGAAGCGCCGACAAAGCTCAACAATCATGCCCTGCCTGCGCTCCGCTTAAAAAGGCAGATTAGAGTCCAGGAACATGGCTTGACAAGCGACGACTACCGATCGCCTGTGGGTGCAACCCCATTTGGTTTCAAGGTTCCCGTCGATTAGTCGATGAAGTTGCGAACGACGGGCCAGCCATACCACTAGGACCACGATCCGACACCCCCGATCGAACTGTTCTCAACTCTGCAGTGTTGAGGTTCTCGGGCGAGAAGATGGTGTGGTGGATACCAGAGCTACGGTAGCCCAAGCTCCCCGTCAAGGATGATGGGGGCGGCTACCATATCTGACCCCGCTCACATCTCATAGGAAGACTGTTTGGACAAGATACAGCCCCTGAATTGAGGACTCCCTATATTTCCCATGTTGTTTAGAGACCTTGTCTCGTTGTTTCTCAACAAAGCTTCTCCTAGATAATTGGAACTGATCACTGGCCTAAGATGATACCCAAGTGGCTTGGGTAAAACGGAAGATCGGACGAGGCATCTCTCGGATCTAGCGCTTATACCAACAAGAACGCTTGGATAGCTTCGGAGAGCGAGGCACGAGCCAAACAAGTCTTGAAGACAGGGAATCGTGGTTTTCGACTTTGGTGCTCGAGCCGGGGGCATCAGCCATGGGTTTTCAGGGACTTTGGGATAGAGCAGGGACCACCTTGTGTAACCAGAGTATATAGGCCTAGCAGCCCGTGTGAGAAGATGGTTCAATCAGCAGTCGGGCTGGCTTGTGATCCGGCTGCATAGTTGCCCACCTCTATGGCAGGTGAGAAGACGACATTTCCAAGATTGACCGGGCCCGGAAAGCGAGCGCATTAGAGGAAAGCAGCCGGAGCAGGAAAATTCTGCAGCGCTTGAGGTCAAGACAAGTGCCGTGCTCCGCACATGCGCTGGTAAGTATGCTCGAAGCTTGCTTGCTGTGGGTGAGTCATCTAGATCCACGTCGCGATGCAGGTGTATGCGGCCGTCGCTTCGCCGACATATTGTGAAACACGACGGATGAATTGCGTGCATGATCAGTCATACGTACATATGCTCCATGACGACGCTCTATCACGAGCAAGACATTGTCTGTGTTGGAGGGTAAATGTTGGGCGAGGACGGGCCTGGGAAAGGGTTGAGTCGTGGGGGAAGGAGCCACCCGCTTCGTGTCGGCTTAAGTGGGGCACCTGACCCGTCTGTGCCCCTGTCAAGCTGAAAGCGCAAGAAACGGTCACGAGTATCCTTACACGTTGCGATATAACATCATGCTCTGTATGCACGCACGATCCTTTTGAATCATGAAATCGGCACCAGCAAAAGTAAAAGCATCATGACAACGTGGGGCAGTCGGCCACGGCCGCGGCGCATGTCCAGGACGTTGCCCCGCGTATTCGTTTGCTATGAGGCGCAGCGACAAATCCTAGCTGCAGGTCTCGGGGTCGCCTTTGCAGGTCTGAAACATGGCAATGTGGGATGCTATCGATAAGTCCGTACAGATGGGACGACTGGACGGCGCTGGGGTTGCCGAGCATTGCGTAATGCTCTCGCTTTGCTTCACTTGAGGATACTTTTCTCCAATCGCGCAGCTGTAGGCCTAGCAGGCGATGCGGATTGAAACGGAAACGACCTCTCCGATGCAGCCTTTCTTTTGCGCAGAAGCGACCGTTTCCCATAGAGACAGGTGGTATCGGCCGGAGCGAGTTATTGCCAGGTCACTGTGGGTAACATCGTCATGAGGCCCGATTGTGTCGGTACTGTAGAGGTGACATCGGCAGCGCCGAATTGATCTGCCTCGAGGTGGCATCGTCACCGCCGGAGCGCACGTGTCTGCGGCTGTGCAGCCTAAGCGAGAGTGGCGCAACTGCCGACGCCACTGCGACAATCCTCTTGCTTCTTCGCAGCAGCAGCATCATCGTCATCAGGGCACAATTGCGCAAGCAGGAGTCGTAGAATATTCGCATCGTGCTTCAGCAGGCGCCGAAGCTACTCGACCATGGACGCTGGCATGATAAACTTCTGGGCCGTCTGCGGCTCACATGATCGCGGGTTTTTCGGTAGAGAACCCTGCTCACATCCCTGCTGGGCCCGCTGATTGGGCTGACTGTTTCGAGCCCATTTTTAGGCTCAAGCAACGTCAACCTGTAGATGGCCCAAGACTACCACGACTACACCCACCGTGAAAGTCCTGCTCTGCGAAACCCCTTGACAAGCGTAGAGGGCTCGTCCTCCCTTTAACCGCACACTCCCCAAAAGAGTAGCAAAGCCGCTGCCGTGCTCTCTGCTTCCGGACGCCCAAAGAAGGCTTCTGGAATCCGTGTCATGTCGCAACACCAGATGCTCGACGCCCAACTATAAGCGCAGTTGCAGGCTCGAGGATGCTGTGACGCTCGCCTACGGCGTGTATCCATGTGCAGGTTTGGTGGCTGCTGCGGCCTCCCGATCAGGTTTCTGCGGCCTCGCATGCATCTGCAACCGTGAGGCCGTCTTCAGCTGCCCTGGTGCACAGCACTATTCGGTCATAGTCGTCGATTACATTTGCTATTTCCACTGGGGAGGCTGATCAGACGCCTCTTTCGCAGTCATCTCCGCGCGTGCATGGCCGAGTAGTCGTTCGCACAACACTCGCAGCCATGAGAGCATCGCAATCTTCGCGCACCACACGCATCCGCCTATCCACGCGTGCGCAACGCGCTCGCCGTGTCCGTCGGTCAGCTTAGATCCGACTAGACCTGCAGCTGCGGACTCTGGCCGTATGCACGTTTAAACAAGCTAGATGCGCAGTGCAGCTAAACGGGGCAGTGTGCATGAAATCCTTGCCGACAAGTGTGGCCACGCCGACCCATGATCGTCGCTTGTAAGCTCTTAAGAGATCCCACCCACCACCACCACTAGCCTTCTTCACCCTCCTCCCACCTCGCCTTCCCCCATCCTCATTCGCCCGCCCCTCCCTGTCTCTCCTCCTCAATCCAAGGCGCCTCTCGAAAAATTATACCCGCCAGAGACATTTTCTTACAACCTCTCCTTTGTTCTTTTCTTTGAATCTTTGATAAATCGTCCCATCCTAATATCGCAAACGTCTCGCACATACCACACACACACAACATGCCGATCTCGTTACTACCCGCCTCGGCTGCGGCCTTTGCGCCCCGATCAAACGTCAACGTCGTATTAGCCTCCAAGGTCGAGCCATGGTTAACGCAAACCCTCAAGAGGGTCAACCGTGTCAAGCGTCCGTTGAACAGCGTCCAGCAACACACGAGGTGTCTGACAGAAACCCTTTCCGGACCCAACGCTATGTGGTCGCTGTGCTCAATCATGGTACCAAAGGCCCCGGACTCGGAACTGCGCAAGGACAACAACCCGCTTGTAGAAGCGCTCTTCAACTACCAGCTCATCCACATCGAGGCCTACGTCGTACACGTCGACATGGTTTCACAACATGAGGTCGCATTCAAGCTTACACCGGAGACCATCGAAGCGCTTATCGAGTACCACAAGGACATCTACTCCGTCGATGTATCCGCCAGCACCTGGGAATGGGCCGAGAAGGAGCAACAGCTCAAGAAGCTCCAGGATGGATTTGTCCAGGCTGTCAACCGCTACGTCTTCCGAACTGGTGTCAAGGCTCTGGAAGGACTCGAGGAGGATGGTGCGGGAGAGCTACTCGAGGGACGAGGTGAGGATGTCAAGAGCGCCATCATGGGCCTGTTCCTCCCGCTCCTTCCTCCTCCTCCCAGGATCGTCGACGTTGTCCGACCAGCACCGCTTCTCCCAAGCTCGCCCGGCTCCGCCAACTGGTGGGTGCCAACGCAGCAGTACCAGTCGCACTCAGCCCCGGTTGACACATGGAGAGTGGTTCCATCGACGCCCAGCCCGACCATCGCTACCTGCGGTGAAACTGGACCAACATTCTGGAGCACCATGGGCAACATGGGCTTCGAAGCGATCCAGCTTCCGTCACCGACACCCTCCTACAGCCAGCCATACAACTCGACGAGCCCGTACGCACCGTGCACCAGCCCATATGCGCCAAGCACCAGCCCATACACGTCAAGTTCGTACTACAGCCCGCCCCCAGCGTCGGCACCGATACCAGCCCTTCCTCTGCCGAGCGTGCTAGCCCAGCAGTGCGGGTCAAGCGCCGTTCACGGAGGTTTCGGCGGTTTCGGATGGGACACAGGATTCGCACCACAGTACGCAGCATTCACATAAGCTGAATGACAAACTCGACTGTGGTGTATGCACCTGTTCTCTGTCGATGCTGGGAAGCGTGGACCTGGCCAGTCCCCCTTGCACTTCCCTTTACCGCGCAGGTTGCCCAGCGCACCAACCTTGCGACGCCCGACACGAGACGAATGCGATATTCACGACATGATGTGCAAACATCACTACCCAACCGGCATGGGACGGCGTTTTATCATTGATTCCTTTTAGCGAGCGTCATTTCCCCTCTCCTTCTCCGTACATTTTCTTTCTGATACCTGCTCTCACGTTATCTGTTTTGTTTTTAGCGAGCGATTTCCTTTTTTTGTCTACCACAACGGCCGGACCAGGTCTTTTCATTTACTTGAATACAGCATCTCTGGGAGGCATGCATGTCGGGCATTTCAAACGGAAGACGGTTAAACAACAGCCTCACGGCTCACGAGGTCAGGCACACTCGGTTTTGGGATTTTTGTTGTGCTTTTTTCCTGTTTGTTAATGTCGTTTTACAACTCCTGGACGGATGCGCTATCTCTTCGTTGAGCCTGTGGCATGCCATGACTCTTTACGATCTGACGCGATTCACGTTCACGAATTACGCTTACTTGGCCTGGCATTGAGTGTCAGCTGGATCTGCCGAGAGGCGGCGACAAAAGTTATACATGCATCTGCGATGCCGCTGTGATAGCTCGTCTCTGTTGCGAAGGAGGACTGGGTCGGAAAAACTAGGGAAAGCGACTGCGCGGGGTCGAGACATGAGCACGCCCGTGGCGTCTCTGCCTCTCGGGAGGTGGTCCTCTGCTTGCGGAGCAAACACTTCCTGACGCACCTTTGCGCTATCGCTGACCTTTCCTTCGGCTTGGGATACTGGATGCACGGAGACTGTAGGTTCATCTCCTACACTTCAAGCAAGTTCTTGGAAGAAGCACTCTCTCAGTTGACCTGGGAGCAGTTGAATCGGATGCTGGAACAGAAGCAAGCTTCTTTAGCCTTCTAAACTTAATAAAAAACGAAACTTGAATCAAAGAAATCAACTCTTCAAAGAATTGTGCACCGTCGCGAGTGAGATTTGGTGAACTACCTTCAAATACGATAACCCTACAGCCTGACAGCATCGCGACTCTCGATTAGACGTCCCGCATTCGCGTCGATCATCCTCGCAGATCAAGAACACGATACCCACTTTCGATGCGACATGGAACATCGCATCACCCGAGCCCTTGGTGTTGGTAAGTGACCACTTTTTGCGGCACAGTTTGGCGAGGCCACCAGGCGACGCCGCCGCAACAGCGCGCGCGGCCTGATGTTCTGCCCAGCCGGCCTCGCCAACCTCAGCCCCACGCAAATCGCAAGCAAGCCCAGCCTCCCATTCCATCAACCATTCATCATCTCAACATCGCGACTGCCATAGGGCTACCGCTCTCATCAAATGGAAATCAGAAGCAGTGAAAGCCATGAAGTTGGAATGGCAAAACGTTTCTTCGATGAAAGATTTGGCACGTGAACAGTCGACAAACATCCGGAACATTTGATCACAAAGACCATCAGTAGCAGAAAACATACTTGCTGTCAAAGAGATTATCACGTCGCGTGATCGCATGTCAAGCTAACTTTCGCCTTATAACCACGTCTCAGCCTTTGACTGAAGCTCATCTCTCAGCTTCTCATATATACGCGAAATCTACCCAGGTACTCATTCACTATAAGCATCGTCAGCGCCACAGCATTCACTTTCTACGCCTCGAGAATATCCGTCTCGTTTCCTTGGTGAAAGAACAACAGGCGGCTGAAGATGGCGTTGTCCGCCTTCCACGTCCGAACTGAGCAGTGCATCACCATGTGCAGGTACATTCACTCATTCACACTGAACGAAGTAAGTCTACAACCTCAGGTCATCGCCAGCCTACAGCCATGGCCTCTCCTGCATTCACTCTGGCTTCAGTCCCACCCTCTGCATATAAAATACCCCCCTCCTTCCCCCATAGCCGTTCTCCATCACACCACCGGAGTCTACTCTCAACCCACTCAACAATCTTCGCGTCGAACCCAGCTCAGTAACCACTAGCAAACTCCAAACTTTGCTAGACCAGAAACAAGCTGTCCGCATCCCACCAAGTACTCCCATCTTCTCGCAAATAACAAAGCAGAGATGGCGCCTACTCCCATCGCCAAGCAGATGGAGCAAGCTGCTAAGAAAGATACAAAGGCTGCTGCTCCATCCCCTAATGGTAAGGCCAACCTCCTTGCTTCTGCTTTCGTGACCGCCCCTGGTCCCAAGAAAGCCATGCAGGCGTCCGAGAACAACATGGGCGACGTGGCCAAGATCTACGAGCTCTCCCATGCCGACCGTAGAATCCTGGCTACGGGACCGAAAGTACAGTTCGTCGACAGCGAAGACAAGCTAGTGGCCGAGATGCCCATCGCTCTCTTCCGCGCAATCTCCGTCAAGAAGGAGATGGTAGCTGGCTCCGATCCAGTGATCAAGCTGCCTGCCGGACTTGAAGTGCTTATGGTCCAGGACCTGATCAAGCACTTCAACGAGATCACCACGTTCAAGAAGTTCGCGAAAGAACTGCACCCGTACCCAGCCCCGGGAACATGGGAAGACATTCAGCTATGCAGCGCCGCAGACTTCCTCGGTATGATGGCGTACACCCAGCGCATTTTCAACCGTTACTGGGCCCTCATCCGCGCGGAGCGTTTGCCAGAATATTCGGATATCGATGCCTTCTCCGCCATCCAGACACCGATCGGCGAGAACCTCTTCCGCAAAACCGTTACCAAGCTCGCGCAGCTCGACCTCGAAGGCAAGATCCCCGACCCAGAGGACTACGCGGCCTATCTTGTGCACAACGAGCGGTTTGGTGTAGCTGTCACCGAAGCAAAGGAGAAGATGCAAAAGCATCAAGACTACGTTGAGCGCACGGCCAAGCGGGAGGCGAACGCGAAACAGAAGACCGATGCTGACCAGATGTGGTCGCAACAGCGGAAGCTGAATGAGAAAGAGAAGGCGGAGAAGGACAAGGCAAAGTGGGAGGCGGCGAGGAAGACGGAGGCAGAGCTGGCTGCTCGTGTTCAGGCGAAATGGGTGCAGCCGGGGAAGAAACATTGGACTGCAGAGGAAGCGGGGTACCTGCGTCGTGTTCGTGGGATTAACGTGGCTATCTAGGCGCGACGATGATATCTGCGGCGTCGTGGTGATCTTGTTTCTGTAACTGGGCCTGTAGAGGCCAGTATGTGCAGTAGTCATTCATTTTTATCTGCATGGGTACATTCATGGAGCGAGAGGATATGGTAGCTAGCATGAAATGAGTTTGTTGCCATTATACGGTTTCATCTCTTCTTCGCTCGTGTCGTTTTCTGTAACATTGTGCAGCTTCACTCACGAATCTTCGAAGTGTGGTGCCGAGCAATGCGCCAAGTTGAAGATATGCAGACCCCCTTTTAGCCCGAAAAGAAATGGGAACTGTGTATGCCTGTTCAAAACAACATCAAACACAGGTAACTGAAGCTTATAGCCAACCCAATAACTGAAACTCAAACAATCTTTACTTCCTCCATAGGCAGTGACAGTGTTAGATTGTCTATTCCTTCTTCGATCTCTTCATCATCTTCGCTACCATCATGCTCACTATTCACTGAGTCTTTATCTTTCTTCTCAGCCATTTTAGGTTTCGCCTGTTTTAGCCAGACATGAAGAAAGCCTATCCTCTTATACTCTGGGCCGTCGGAAGTTTGCTGAACAACAATCCCGCCGATGCGTTTACTATGATCTCTCGCGACCAAGAGTTTTATGGTACATCCACATTTAGTTGGAGGATTGGCGGTGGTCAGATCGTAGTCGGGACAGAAGTGAGTGTCAAAGATTTCCAGATTGTTCTGTCGGAACTGTTCCCTGACCGGAATTGACTCTGAGATGCTCTCAAAACGCGTTTCCCAACCTCCGTCATCTATATTGGCGAAATTAAGCTCATCAAAGGCTGTCAGGTTTAGCACAGGCACCATTAATATGATGCTAGCATTGGTGACCTCTCCAAGGTTAGCAGCACCAACGACACTGTACTCCAGATTGAGGACTTTGGTCTCCTTGGTAAATTCGAAGTCGCGCCAGAGGATTGCTGAGTTCTGCGCTGATACCCAAGACCAAGAAGGAGCCATCCGTGCAGGGCGCGGTACATAAACAGTTACGTCTATGGACCACAGCAAATCCGAGAGTATGCTGTTCTTCCATAATCCTGCAATGTAAACGTCGTCTACTCTTTGTAGCCGCGACATTCGATCAACGACAGCTGCAATAGCTGGCAGACGATCACTCTCAAAGGTCAGCTGCAGCATAGTGTACTCCATCACAGTCTTGTGCCAGTAGGTTTTATGGTCCACGCAATTATCGCCCCAACCAAGAAATATCGCATTGTCGAAATCAGTAACGTGTTTGTTCCACGTTTTGTCTTCTCTGGAATCCTCCGAAGCAAAGCAGGTTTGGCACTCCCAGTAGACCTGATGTTTGCCAAAGTGTATCGTGCGTTTTGAGAGCCTTCGTTCTTGATACACCCAGGCGCGAGATAGCAGTGGCATTGATGCCGTCCTTTCATCTTGGGTGTATGATGGGAACCTCTGCTCTGAAGTCTGGACGTGCAGATGCGGATGTTTTTCCAAACCCCTCGTAACTCGACAATCTGAAGAAAAGAGACCGCCGTTACTATCTTGGCTAGCTGTAGCTGCAATGGTGATGTGCGAGTTCTCGTAAATATCGCCCATCGTGGCAGCGGCTTCTTTCCAATCTTCTTCGCTGTCTTGGAAGATACCTGCACTTGGTCAGCCGCGCATCTCTAACCAAATGTTTTCCTGGAACATCTCACACAGCGCATCAATCCAGATGTAATATATTCCTAGGTGACGACACACCTCCACCGCATCTCGAAACGTCTTGGGTAGATCAGATGTCTTGACACCATCACGTAGACCTCTGAAGGTTTTCGCAGTCAACTTAATGGCCGGACCTTTCGACCCCCAACAGTGACTGAGGCAAGCATACGGAGCTAGGCTGCCCGGTTTCTCGCGGAGGATTATACATTCAGCCGTGATCTCTAGGATTCTCTTGGGTAATGGGACGGCTAGTCGTTGCATACAACACTCGTGGTGTTGCATACAATTAGCCTTCCACCCTTGAATCATACGAATAGTCTCTCGCGAAGAAGTATTTCCCGAAAGCGGTCGAGACTCTCTAAAGTTCCAGACATCAGACTTGGAAGGCTCAAAATTGCGTGGAAAATCTTAGATACTCTTAGTTTAAGCGTTGCTGTAGAATGCTCAGACATACCACTGTAACGTAGGACTACAATATCTTCGTAGATGTCGACGCCGATGTCGATACGGAGTTCTTGACTTTCTAAATCAATGCATACGGGTATGTAAAGTTGCATTAATGATCTGTCTTCGTCCCCAACAAAAGTGACGATAGCGTCAAGAATAACAGCGCAGTTCCGACACTTAGAGTCTACTCCCAATGCCAGATCCTTGAAATCGATTATGAGATATTCGACTCGTAGTGTCATGTCGCCTTCGATCGTTTCGTCCACTATCGGATGCCTACAACAGACACAAATGTTTTCGCTGTCAGACATGTCTGCGCACGCTCCTGATATTGTATTGGCGAAGACGTTTCCGAGCGAGACTGGCTACTCAGTGTCTGAGAGAATTATGCCAGATACCCTTTGTTACTGCGCTGCTAGGAATGTTATGCGGTAAGAGCACTGAACAGTCGTGGGTTTGAGGAATGTTGATGCAAAGTCGCAGCCTGACGAACTCAGCTGAAGAAGCGGACATGATGCATGCAGCCAAGTTATGTGGCTGTGGCGGGGTTCCTTCACCGGTTCACCTCATACAAGGGAAAAACTGAACACCCTAGAGGCTACATCAAGAAGAAAGCCTGCAGATTAGGTGGCCTAACGTTGATGTAGGCTCCAGACCTGTCCAGGTTTTCCCTAGATTGACGTGGGTTTACAATGTAAGGCATGCTGACAGCATATGGATTGTAGGATGAATGCCTAGATTATCAAGAGTCTTGCGAATCCATGTTCTGGGAGGAATTTTGTCTCCATGCAATCCACGCGCTGGTTCTGAACCGCAGAAAGAAAAGATGCAGACATGGCTTGTTGAGGCGATGTAGAGATGTCGAGTGTGAGCAGAGCACCAGCGCCATCGGATGAGTGACGGACGGCCCGTGCGCTGCTGACGTAACCCAAGCTGGCCGAGTTCACAGCAGCAGCACATCGCGACTCGAGACCCCCACTTAAACACCGCGACAATGGCTTCAGGATACGGACTTGCTGGTGGTACGTACAAATCACTTCCTGGGGGATAATCTTGGGGGCTTTGGGGGTTGGCGGGGGCAGAAGAGCGAGCGCAATGGCACTACGAAGAGCGGATCCGGAACGAATGCGAAGAGCGATCACGACGGCTACACGGTGCGAATACCTACACCAAGCGTATCGGAACTCGGATGAATATGGAGGATACGGGAACAGGGTGGATCGAGCATCACTGCTAGCGCAGAGGCCAGCCACAGGCTTGAAGACGACTCAGGCTTGACTTGCGAGCACACGAACACGGGGAACCGCACGATCAATAGCTCGAGGAACCAGCCGAGGCCTCCAGGATCAATCTGCAGACCTCCAAAGGGTTATCGCATCTTCAACCCGCCCGTGCCTGCTCTCCGATCGCTCCATCTCCCCACCGCCGATATGTTCGCTCGCGCTGCAACCCTCCAAAGCTCTCCGACCTCGCCCTTATTCCATACGAAGCAAAAAGAAGCGCTCTAGATAGACAATTACAAAACATCAGCTAACACAATAACCCAGGCCCATCCCGCTGCTTCCCCTTCTGGCAAGAAGTCCTCGCATGCTACACGACCAACACAAACGCCGAGGACGACTCTGGCAAGGCAAAATGCGCACCCGTCCTTGAGGACTACTACGAGTGCCTTCACCATAAGAAGGAGGTGCGTATCCTTTAGTCGCTTCACCCCCATATACCCGCATCGCATCCCTTCCTGTCCCTTCCCATTAGACCGCCCACACACTCCCACCCCCTCCCGCCCTTCATCACACCACGAAAGATACGTGCTAATATGGACATCTTAACAGGCCGCACGTACCCTCGCCCTCCAAGCCGCGTACCGCAAAGCCGAAGCCAACATAAAACGCGACGACGCACCGTCCGCGGGCGAGATAAGGCGATTGGGCGTGTTGGATGCGCCGCTTGAGGAGAAGAATCTCAAGCCGAGCAAGTGGTTCCCTCATAAGGAGATTAACTAGAGGGGGTTGGACTGCAATGTTGGACTGGACAGAGGGAATGTGTATATCGGTTGCGTAGTCTACTTGCGGACCCCAGATAGTCGGGAGGAAAGCCAATGAACAGGAATCGATGAAGGACCAAGCTGTTATGTGACGTGGTGCATGTGCAATGGCATGAATGAAGCGTGAACTGTACAATGTGGAGTCTCGTATTGAAGCTAGAATAACCACAGATTATGCACGGTCACCGAGTACTATTGATTCTCACATTAACAGACACGTCAAATGACAGGGTGGAAACAAGGCTCAGAAAATGACTGCTTTCATTCTGTGACTAACACTACAAGCATACATCATCCTCCAAGCTTTCCCACTCGTCCATAATCCATACGCTTAGCCATCCTATCCTACTCGTCCTCCTTACAGATGCATACGCGAAAGTACAACACTGAATACACCATCATTATCATAACGCATCCTTTTTCGCCCATGATGCCATGATGCCATAATGCCACACAGAACGCCATAAGCGGAGTAATTCGATCGAGCGATAAAGTGATACAGCAATAGAAAGAAGAGAATGAACCATACGACGAACAACACGCTCGACTCTATGCATACGCAGAGTTTTGCGGACCGAGAAACCGAAATGCAACCTAATCAAACACACAACAAGGAAGTGTCGTAACCGTCATAATCCAACTTTCGCTCATTGTGAAGAGTTTGGATCACCCACACCGTCGTCAGATGGTAGTATAGGATCTGTACCGAAGCGTGAAAGGAGAAGATATATCGCTAGAGTTTGCTGGTCGATATCGTCCTGCAACTCAGTCTACATGTTTGCAGGGACACTGGTGCGCGCGAGATGGGGAGGGTGGGGTGGTGGTGTAGCGGTAGCGCGACTGCCGATGCTGCCGATGCTGCCGAGGCCGTGGGCTTGAGCCATGCTGCGGTGGAAGGAGCCGATTTTCTGAAAACCCCTATGATTTGTTAGCATTGTACCATTACTGAAGAGAAGGAAGCATTCGCAGCATACTTTGAAAGATCATAGCTTTCCTCCTCAGGCTCAGGCTCCTCCTCGAAGCTCGTCAAGCTGGCACCGCGTACCATCCCTCCGTTGCCCACGATACCTAATCCAAGCCCGTTGACATTGCTATTTGACCGGGAACGCTGGCTTCCAATATGCCGACTGGCGGGTCTGGAGACGGTACGACTTGGACTCTCTGGACCGGCATCTTCCTCTTCGTCGCCTTTCTCCTCGGCATCTTGGTCTTGATCTTCATTGTCTTCGGGCTCTGCGCTGTTGTACGGCAGCATGGGCGGTGAACTAGGGTGGTCGTCATCGCCATCTTTGAAGTCTGGACGTTGTAGTTTGATAGGGCTGAGCTCGAGTGGTGCTTTGGCAGGTGTGCTGGGGAGGTCGACGAACTTCCAGAAAGGTGCTGGACTAGAGAATGCCATATACTGGCTGGGCATTTGAGCTGTGCTTGGGGGTGCGAGACGGGGTGCGTGGCGGGAAACAAGTGGGGTGACGAGGGCATTGTTCATTCGGTTCGCATCGTAGTTGCCATTCATGTTGTTCGACCCGGTGTCCGAGTACAGGGTCGGTGGTGAGTTACCGACGTCTGTCTTCATACCAGGGACACTCTGCTTAACGGGGTCCACGCCGGGTGATGATTCCAGTCGAGATTCGTCCTGCTTGATGTGAGTAGGTTCCTGGCCGTCATTGGCTCCATAAACAAGGCGCTTCGCCGGAGTGACGAACCGATCCTGGTCGCGTATAGTCGGCGATTGCTTGAAACCTCCAAATGGGCGTGGGCCGCGGTCTGGAGTGTAGGATTCGGTGGCCATCGGGACCGACGAAAGCGGGGGCGTAGCGGACCGTGGAGGCGACTTGACGCGAGGAGGGTATTGGCTTTGGCGGTTGTCGCGCTCCAAGGCACCTACAAGGCGCTCGGTGGCTTGAGATGGATTGCCCAGCGCGGGCGAACTAGGCCCTGAGCCGTCTATGCGATATCCGATTGCCACGCCGCCCTTGCGAGGGTTAAGCAGTTGCTTCTTGATGAACTCTTCCTTCTCTGAGTCTGCAATCTTCCACTTCATACCCTTGCCAGGCTCGTCGGTGCGGCGTGCAACTTTTTCAAACGACTTGTTGAGCGACAGATTGTGTCGAATGCTGTTCTGCCAGCCGCTGTTCGTGTGGCGGAAGAAGGCATACCGGGACTTGATGTAGTCGTAGATGTTGGCAAGCGTGAGCATCTCTTCTTCGCTACTGAGGATCGCTTGGCCGATGAGCTGGGCATAGCTGTGAGGCGGCTTGATTTCTTTAGTTGAGTCTAAGCTGTAGTCAATATCGTCGCCATTTTCTAGTAGAACTGCTCGAGAGAAGGTAGCAGGTGAGCCTTTGCTGCGCGGGTCCTTTTCGCCGCGGAAGGTCATGGGGGTTCCGGGTTGTGGGTATCCAGGCGTGGATGTCATCTGGTTGTAGTATGCTTGTGACGATTGGTGTTTGTTGCGAGGGTGCGAAGACGGTGGGAACGGATCGTACTGGTCGCGCTTGGGCGTCGGTCCGCTGGGATGCGCGTGCTGATGGGGTTTTGGCGGCGGGTTGCCGTCATTGTCAGACTCGGCGGCGTCCTCATTCTTAACCTGACGCCACAACATGGGGTGGAAGTGGTCCTCCTGGTTGGCGAGAAGGAACAGCATCTGAGTGCTCATAATGCTGATACAGATACCCGAGTGTAGGGGTGCCTTGTCTCCTCTGGTGAGATGGCGGTCGTCCAGCTTGAGACCGTTGCGGCTGTTCACGGTGATGTACCACTGCTGGTCGTCAACCTCGAAGTTGATCTCGGCGTGGACGCGGGATATCTGGCGCTCAGGTCCAAGGTCAATGTGCACGCCCCAATCCTGGCGGTTGGGGTCACTTGGAGGCAGCCCAGAGAGGTCGGGCTGAGAGCTCTGCTGGTTGGAACGTGTATTCGAGTCTACACGGCCGATTCTAACTTGCGTGTCCTGAACGAAGAAGCACCAGTCGCGGGCAGCAATCTTGGCAAATGCCGGGATGTTCTTGCCCTTGTTGCGCTGCGACTGCAGGTCGTTTGCATAGTCGATGGCGGCGTGGGGCACATAGCCGGGCACGCGGAGAGCGGCTATGACGATGTTCTGGCGTTCTATGGGGTCCATTGGGTTTTCTGCATCTCCGCCGTTGGGCAGTGTCGTGTTGGAGTCGTTGCTGGCGACCGACTCTGTGATGCGGGTACGGGGCGGGTCGGGGGCGGCCGTAGCAGGCGGCTCTTGGGCGGCGCCATTCAACTGTGCGAGTGAGTACAAGTTCGCCGCAACACTGGTGGTGTTGGGGCTGCTCACCCGCCTGCGCTTGCGCGAGGGCGTGGCATCTGGCGTGTCTGGTTCAGACTGCTGCTGGGCGTCTCTGCGCGAACGAAGACTTCTACGAGTCGACATGGTGCATGCGGGGGGCTAGCGAGCGAATCTGTAGAGGAGAAGAATGTATCAGCGAGAGTTGTGCGAGTGTGTGCATCCGTGTATTATTTGTTTTGGGTGGTGACGGCGGACCATGGGAGAGGGACGAGCCAGCCACGGACGTGCGAAGAGCAGCCAGCCAGGCGCCCCACCAAGCGACTCGACACACTCGGAACGGGAGCTGCTTACCGCGAAACGTCGGTGTTGGATTCCCAATGCACTGCGCGCGACTGGAAGGCGTCGTCCAGGGAGCGGCGGCGGGCTGGGGGCAGGCGTCGCAGGGCGGTGGTGACGAGAAGGGTGGAAGAGCGCGCGGTCGTGGGCGGAAGGGTCGACGTATGGGCGTGTTTGTTATTCCAGCACGACGCGACTTGGTGGCTAGCGCAGGCGTGGCGATGACCTCAGGATGCAGCGAGACAACGGTGACAATGCGCGACGCGTGGGATACTAGATAGTCGGTGGCTATCGATAGAGAGATAATGGAGCAGAGCCGCAGGAGCACGGAAGGGGACAAATTACGTCGCCTTGGTGCCCTGGCTCAAGATGCTATCCGTGCGCACTCGTGATCAAAATAACGCGGTAGCTGGCAGCGCGCCCCCAGCCGTGAGCGACCCAGAGCCGGACTTCCAAACATGCACGCTGCGCCGCTGTCAAACGGGACGCCTGCAATATGATGCCCGCCTCCTGTCATTGCACCCTGAGCGTTGCTTCTCCAGCGCACCCAGAGGCCCCAAACGCTCAGGTGCCGACTGTGCGCGTCGGGCCCAGCCAAGCAAACAATGACGCTATGCAATCGGGCTTGAAAACCGTTCGCATGCCGCCAACAGGATCGCTGCTGGCTGCACCAACGGCCCACCAGCACGACGCCAATCGTTGCCGCTTCGGACGCTTACTCACGCTCGCTTGCTGTGTATGCTGCTACACGATGAGCGAAGGACGTCGTAGAATATCGCGTCGACATCCTGCATAACGATCGCAGCTCTGTATCGTTCGTCCCGTGACGCGTCTGAAATTGATCGCTCTAGCTACATTAGTCACCTCGTAAACGCATTCCTTGACTATCGCCCGTCATCGAGGCTCCACGCCGAAGCGCAGCCGGCCCGCGATACGCATTACCCCTCAATCCATCGCGATAGGGCACCATAGCCGCTGTCTGGATCGATCAAGCGTACATGTAGCGGTTTCACCAAGTTTGACAGGCAAGACACGTGCATATATGCAATCAGGCAATAGTTACAAAGATTCGTTTCTTCATAAAACTAGCTATGACTAGTTCACAATTAAGGATTGAACATTACTGTTGATGGTGTTTATCCAAACAATACAGATCTCAACGACTTCTCTAAGAAGTGTAGTCGCTGGTGTCCATCTCCGCAGTAAGCAACAACTTACGCGAGCTAGCACCGACGTACACCGTCTTGGGGTACTCGGAGATGACCCAGTTCTGGGCGGCGACGTCCCAGTTGCTGATGTCACGGCGGGTGATGTCAGCGTGGAAGGTAGCGCTCATGCCAGGCTGGATGCTCAGACGGTCAAAGGCGCGGAGCTGGACCACGGGGTCTTCAGGTCCACCGAGAGCAATGTAGCACTGGACGACTTCGTCACCAGCAACGGTGCCGTTGTTGGTGATGGTGGCCTCGACAGTGTAGAGGACGTCCCACAGCTGAGGGTTACCACCGGGAGCACCACCGGCGGCGATGCGAGCCTGGGGTGAGCCATCAGTGGAACCTTCGGGCCACGTGTAGTCGACACCGTACTCAGGGTCTTGCGACGCCTCAGCAAGGTCAGTCGAGTTCAGGTAGGGGTAGATGAAGGTGGCCGGGCGGGTGAAGTTGGCGGGGAACTGGTACTCCTCGATGTTCCTGCTGTAGTTGCCAAGAGTAGGGGCAGCGATGGTCTGACCAGTAGTGGGCTCGTATGCGCCAGCAGGCACCTTTGTGACACTGATGTTAGAGTACTCAAAGGTGGTGTATGAGAGACCGAAACCGAACTCGTAGATGGGAGTGATGTTCTTCTTGTCAAACGCACGGTAGTCAATGAAGACACCCTCGTCGAAGTTGTCCTGGGGGCTGCCGTGGCCGTTGGTGGGCTCGTAAGTGACATCGGGGCCGTACTCTTCCTGGGAGCTGCCAATGGTGAAGGGAAGCTTGCCACCGGGGTTGTGGCGGCCGTAGAGGATGTCGACGATGGCGTTGCCAGACTCTTGGCCGGGAAGACCAGCCCAGAGAATGGCAGTGATGTTCTCGTTGTCGTAGAAGTTGTTGACAAGGACAGGTCCGACAGAGTGGATGACGACAATGGTGTTGTTGCACAGTGCCGACACGTTCTGAATCAGAGTCTCACCGTCTTGCCAGACAGTGAGGTTGTTGCGGTCACCCATGTTACCTGTGCCTGAGTTAGTAAGGTTTCAATATAAAAGCAGGATAAAATATACCATCGACGGTGATGTAACCTTCACCAGAATCGGCGTTGACAAAGACGATAGCGTGGCTAACCTGGCTAGCCATTGCCTGAATCTGCGCGTAGGCCCAGTTGTCGGTGACGGAAGTGACGACACCACCATTGTCAGTAACCTCGCGCTTGATGGACTCGAGAGGAGTGACCAAGTAAGGGAAGTCGGCGGTTCCAGAGCCCCAGCCCATGGCCAAGGTACCGTTGTCACAGCCACGGTCGGCGCATCCGTTGGGACCGTACTCGTTCTCACCAGCGTCGTTACCGAAGACACCAGTCCACTTCTCGTTTCCAGAGAGAGGAAGGACACCAGAGTTCTTGAGCATGACAGTCGACTTGGCAGCAGAGCGGCGAATGGAGCGGAAGTGGTCCATGCGAACGTCAATGTGCTGGTTGACGAGCTTGTTGCCAACCTGTGCGTAGTAGTGCTCGTATCCGTAAGTGTCGCGTTGCCAGCTGTCGAAGTTGACAGGGATGGACTCGTCAAGGCCGACGAAGTAGTATGCTGCCATGATACGGACAGCCGCATCGTCGAGACGCCACTGGGGAACGGTACCGTTGAGGATGGAGATGGTCAGGTTGGTTCCCCAGAAGGACTGGCCAGAGTTGAAGTCGGTGTCACCGGGCATAGTCATGTCCAGACCAGCAAGGGTGGAAGAGACACCAGAGTGTTGAGCATCCCAGTCAGAGACGATGAATCCTTGGAAGCCAAGCTCGCCCTTAAGGATGTAGTTCTGAAGGTACGAGTTCTGGCAGACCTGGGAGTTGTTCACCTTGTTGTAAGAGCACATGATGGATCCAGTTCCAGCACGGATGGCGTCGGCGAAAGGCCACAGGTAGAGCTCGTGCAGAGTCTTGTCATCCAAGTTGGAGCTGATGGCATCGACGAAGCCAAAGTCCTCGAAGTTACCGGGCTGGCGGAAGTGCTCCTGCTCGTTCATGATGAAGTGCTTGGTGCATGCGATGACACCAGCGTCCTGGATACCGCGGACGGTATCGGCGACAGCATGACCAGTCAAGACTGGGTCAGGGGAGAAACCTTCCCAGTTACGCTGAGCAGATGTTAGTGAATGTCAAGGCAATCGAGTCGAATAACTTACTCCACCCTTGGGATGGCGACCAAGAGGACCGATAGCAGGGCCGAGCTGCACATCGACACCCTTTGCGCGGTGCTCCTGACCCATCTGGTAACCACGGCGGTAGAACTCGCCACGGTCCCATGATGCAGCAATAGTGCCACCTGCAGGGAATGCAGAGACGTAATCGGCGAAACGGATACCCAGAGGGCTGTCTTGCAAGCAGAGAGGGTCGAAGTCGAGACGGGGGATGGCGCCAACGTTGCCAACGCAGGCGTCACTCTGCCATCCAGTTCCGGTGGTGAGGTTCACTTTCTCGATGAGAGTAAGCTGGCTGACAAATGCCTTTGCCTTGGTAATGGCATCAGCCCAGTCGCCGGTGGTGTCCTCTGCCCAGCTATTTACGAGTCAGCAACTGTGTTCCAGATGTGAAGTTCGGTCGTGTCGCGATGCAACTGCCGCATGTGAAAGCTTGGTGGAGCCGGCGCTCCTTCGCTCTTCCCCACACCTGTCAAGCCCACTTCTACGGCTAATGACTTGTAACATGCCGAAATTTGTACGTACGGGCTGGGGTAGTATGGAGGACTCTCAGCAAAGTTCAATGGACTGCTGGTGTCGTTGGAGCCCGTGTTGTTGGAGTACTTGTTTATGATCAGCGTAAGCTCGTAAACACGGCTGCAGGGGTGAATTGTACTGCGCGCAGAAAGGGGAAGAGGGCAACAACAAGATGCGCAAGATCGCGCAGCATCTCTGCAGCTTGAATACAAATATCTTGCAGTGCCAACGGCGTTGTGGTGCGTAATTAGAGAATATGCAAACATACCTGGGCGTGGGCAAGGCCCGCAAACAATGCTTGTGCAAGCCACAGCATGGCGTCGGCTGGCTGGGAAACGCGGCGATTGAGATACAAGAACACAGTAATATAAATCTACTGTGGTAGTATGCAAGTAGGAGTTGAGAGCGCTCGCAGACACAGGCCTAAAGTCCCGGGCGCCATGACAGCTTTATTCACAGCCGCGAGCAGCAAGTGACATGGGCAGGGCATAGCTTCCCCAGCGCCCAGCTACCCGTCCCCTAGCACCATGCGCCGTCACGACCCCAGGCGCAAGCGGCTGCCTCTTCTTCTGCGGGGGACGTGTGCAGAACCTGCTGATCCCCGCCCCTAAGCCCTCAATGACTCGATGGAGCGCACCCCGGTGCCTCCGCTGTGTTCTTCTGGCCCCGATGTTTCCTTGGAAGCCCCATCACATGGTCCGTCTCCAGTCAAGACTGCTGCGCATATGCAGCGACCATCGACTTCTCGCAGCTGCATCACGTCAGGGTAGCTCCACAAGGCAAAAGAAGAAATATTGCTTCTCTCCCGTCTTCCTTGAGCTATGTGCACGGGCGCGTTGAATTACCCTGGCCGTGTACATCGTCATCTACCTACGTCAACCCCGGACGTGCATATAAGCTCACACTCAAAAGCCCTTTCCGAGCGCCACAGAACAGCCAAGCTCGCAGTGGGAGGTGCGTGAGGCGTCCTGTCTCGCTGGCTCAAGACGTCCAAGCCAGGGCAAGACACCCAGTGCGGGGTTGGTGTCGTATTCGAGCTTCCATGCTTCCGTCTTCAACTGCGCCGCAAAGTCGCAAACCTTGGTCTCTAGCATCTGCTCAGTAGCGTCTGCTGTGAGGTCCGACATTCCGTTGGGCTGAGAAATCGGCGGAATAGCTCCTCGGGGTAGACCCTAGTATTACCTGGAGCACCCGCATTATACATTGGCGAATCCTCGGGAAAACTCTTTGAGGACATGCTCCCGTTTTGCAAGCTCACATTTACGTCCGGACCGTTGCCTCGGCGTGTGCTGTCGAGCAACTAGCAGCCGACCAGGTGCGCTTGAGAGCTTTTCCACCGGATGATCTAGTAAGCACCAGGACGCTCTCGTGGGCCGCCCCACTCGGCAGGTGGTACAACGAAAGTCACTCACGTCACTGATCTGGTCTGAGTAACTTGACCCCGATACTGACCCATTTGTGCTACACCTTTTCTCTCAGAGCAGCATCGCGTCAATACCAAGCGGATACACGAGCCGACGGTACGTTGTTCGGCATGTCGTCGACCATCCGCCATGCTTGGCTGTGTCTCTCAATTGGTCACTACGTCGTGAACGGTACAAAGTACCTTGAATGTCAAAAAGTACCTCGCGGTACACCGATAGTGTGCGATCCCTACCCAAGAACATCGCTAGCCACGTTGGCTCCGAGTCCTAAGAATACCAGCAATATCCGAGTACCCGTTTTCCAGTGTGACGATCGCAACTTAATCAACGTAGTCGCGGTGTATTAGCTTCGCGCTTTCAAGGCATATCGCTGGTGGTGGTCAATCTAGATGTCGTCGTCCTGTGCAAGGACTTGCATGAGTCGTTCACGCTATATACCCCGCTCCGCGTGGAAATAGCACCTATTACGTCTAGCCTGCAGAAGTCTACCAGGTTTCAGCGTATAAACCTATGAGCGTATTTCGGGCGAAGACGACCGTCTGCGCCACATTCCACGATGCCGATGCAAGAGATTGGAGCTCTCTCTTGGAGTTGTGCCCAACGGCGTAGGCTTACTCAACATCATCTCGGTGCGGTCAGATTGAATTGCACCGGGCCGTCATGTTATATCCGCAGTTGAGCCTAGCCTATAGCCGAGCCTTTCGAGATAACTTGGATCACATATCACGTATTACATTGAACTTTTCACTCCGTCGAAATACTGAACTTAGATTGTGGAGCCTGTTCTTCTCCTTTCGAGCCTAAATCCGATCAAGTCTAGCATGTCTTTGATGCAGCGCCATACGGACTTTCAGCAGCTGGAGACGACAATCGATCGCTTTCGGAGATGCGCCTTCCTACGTGTGCATGGCTCAGGGTCTGACTAGCTTCGAGAGTTGCGACATTGATGACGAAGCATGTCTCGTTTCCAGCTGGCGAGGAATCGCGAACAAAGAGATTTTGAGCTTCACAGCAACATCAGACAACTTGTCTGACTCGGAGCTGTAATCACATCTGAGAAAGAGCATTGAGCTACACAACTGGACGCCTACCCTTCGTGCCGGTACACGCCATGATCTCTAGGATACAAGACGATGGCCAGGTGACGTTCATCAGATGGTAGCGACAAGAAGCGGATCCAGCAACTGTTCCCTAGTAGGCGTACTGCGATACAAATGTGGATGATGGATTATGGCGAATACGGTGTTCGAGTGTGAAAGCTAGCGAAAGATGAAGCCCCAGATGGCGCTAAACCTGGTGCGGGGTTGGTGGAGCTTCTAGAGAGTAGGCCGCCTGCTGGCTGTGCACGACATCGTACCCTCAACCGCATGCAGCTCTCTGCTATCGAAAGGGCGGAATGCCCTATGTTTCGAGGTTCTGTTGTTGTGTCCCTACCAGAGTCATTTGACTGAAGGGCGAAGGCTCGTGATCTGACGTCATGGTCAGCCCTCACCATGTTCTCGCAGTACGACACGAGTCTCGGAGCATTGATTGATCAATCAGCATACATTATAGAGGTACATCAGATTCGTTTTCAGGCCACAGCCTCATTAAAGCTAGGAGATGTCTGGTATCTGTGGGGTACTGTGATGATGTCTCGTCGAAGCCAATGACTGTCAGCGCCGCAAGGCTGGCTGCCTGCAGGCAGCACCACTGCGCCTTCCGTTGAGTCAACAGCCTTGAGTCAAACCTCGCACATTTAACTACATGCTGTTCTCTACTTAAGGTAATGCTGTCGACATCTCTATGTGACACAGTCGCATAAGCCATCTCGTTTACTATGGGTTCCAAGTTCTCTCGAGCGGTACGGCCGCACGTGCAGGCTGCTGCCTCGCCAGTCGCAACTGCCCAACATCACGACATTGACCATGCAAACGCACAAACGCAATGCCAAGAGGCCACATCACGGGTCTCAGACCCTTGTTGTTACGACGATATCAACGTTGCAACCTCTACCACGGTACCAATTATTCCGCAAAGACGCAACAGCGCGCCCGCAACAACGTTCGCAACTCTTGCACCTTCCGTCGCTATGGAACAAGCCCCAAACATCACCACTTCGTTCCTTCTCTTCTTAGAAGAGCGTCGACTCATGTCTATCCAACACGATCACACCGACCCTGAACCCCCGCCCGCGATTACCATGCCCCCGCCTCCTTCACCACCAGCAAAGCCTACTCTTACCTTACCATTACCAGAAGTACAATGTATTATATGCTGTACGGAGTTACCAGGTTCCAAAAGCCCGAAGCACTCAAAGGAGGTTGTGAAGCCATGCAGACAATGTGGCAGTACATACTGTGGGTCGTGCATCAAGAGGATGTTCACCGAATGCTGCAAAGATACCACGCGCATGCCTCCGAGGTGCTGCGGCCAGATACCAATCCATTACGCAAAACCGCATCTGACGAAGGAAGAGTTCGCAGAGTTCAAATCGAAGTACGAAGAGTGGCTCACACCAAATCCATTCTATTGTCCAGTGCCAACATGCTCGGCCTTCATTCCAGAACGACTCCTGCCCGAACAGGCAACGAAGAAGAAAGGGAAGCGCGCTGACTCCGGTGTTGGAACGCCAACGTTGAACGTCTTTGCGTGTCCAACCTGCTCAGCCGAGATCTGTCTCGAATGTCGGCAAGTCGCTCATCCGGACGCTATATGCGATATCTCTGAGTTCGGCATCGATGCTGAAACTACAGAGCTACTGAAGAGCTGGGGATATAAGAGGTGTCCGAAGTGCGGTCATGGACTGAAACGAATGTACGGTTGTCTACACATGGAGTGTCGATGTGGAGCGCACTTCTGCTACATGTGTATGGACGAGCCGGAGGACTGTGGTGGAGCGTGTAATGAATATGGGGAAGACGACGGCAGTGACGGCAACATCACGGAGTCTGATGAGGGCGAGTCTCCATCTGGCACGAACGATGCACCGGTGCTATCCAGTGAGACATCCCAAGCGCCAGAGACTGTTGGCGCAGCAGCGATATCTACACCACAGCCAGCTCCTCCACGTAATCTTGATGCTGGAGGGCCTCGTTACTGGGAGAATCAAGATCTAGACTTTGGTGAAGAGCCAGGGGAAGACTACCAGGACCGCTCATGGAACTGTGACCACAGCTTCGAAACCTACAGAATTCCCCTCGCAAAAGCTCTAGTCAACGAATCCGCGGCTGAGATGGAATGTGTAAAATGCTGGTGTTCCATACATCCAGAGATCGAAGCACCAGATGCTCCCTCAAAAGGCATTATTAGAGTGCCGACCGTACCAGCAGGCGCGGCGACAAGGGCTCCGGGAGGATTCGCCAGAGGTCATGGACGAGGAACAGCACGAAGACGAGGGCGAGGACAATATATACCTCCCCGCGGACTCGTCCAACTAGGTGGCGCCATTGGAACAGCACCTCACCTTACTACTACCATCACCGCTTCACTATCTCAAAGTGTGCCATCCCAGAGTGTATCCCTTCACGAAGCATCGCCCATGGAAGACATTGTGTACTCCGACCCCGACCGGGTAGTAGATACATACGGCAACATCATCGCGACATCAGAGATCGAGCTTCGACGTCGAGCATCCGATGCATCTTTCGTCACCGATGGCGTTCCTCCACGAGCGGATGGAAAGGCTCAGGCTACTTTCAATGCTCCATCTAACATCTTCTCTATGAAGTTCAGTCTCGCCCATGAGTGCGTTAACTGCGCCTTACTCGTGTGCGCATCGTGCAAAGACGGTATCTTGGCTGCTGAGGAGGGGAAGTGAGAGCCCTAAACCTTTCCGTACCTCTTACTTTACCCGGAGCTTTGCAGCATCTATCAGCATGGGGGATTTCACGTTGGACTGCAGGGGCGTTACGGGCATACGGCTTTCCTTCTGTAGTTTCAAGATGCTTTCCAAATGGGAAAATTTGAACACTTATTATCGAACGGCGTATAGCAACTAACTAGAGCACCCTTCTATGCACTTCAAAATGATGAGTAGTGCTGGAGAACACCATGTGGTTGCATGTGGATTGTCTAGAAGTCTTGCGGCGATATATGCGTCTCGGTCAGCGGTTACATGCTTCCTCAAACAGCTACTGCGCATTGGAGTGTTTCACGCTTCGTCCTCGTAGGTTGATTGAATGGTTGTATCGAGTTGCATCATCTTCGTTCAAGGAAGCGACGCCAATATTTCCATGGCTCTATGGCCCTGCTACCTCAGTACCTTTGTTCACCCATATACATGCTTCGTGCCTACAACTTCAGACCCTGTTCACTTCTCACTGAGTGCTGAGCTGTCTCAATACTTCATAGACCCATTTTGGCATCTAGCGTTCTAGCGTGCGTCGAGATAACATTAGTACCACTCGTCCTTCCTACAAGCACTCCTTGTTAGTGACAAGAGCACGAGGGTGCCATCAAAGGTACACACAATCATCGGTTACAATTTTTTATTCTTGTTCATAGAAACGGACTACCGCACACGAGAAGACCAACCGGGGAATCAAAACACTTGCAAAGGTTGAGCTCAAGTTCACTACATTCGTGGTACCGGTAGATGTAAGTATTTTAGCCCGCCGACATCTCTGATCGAGATTCCTTGATATTGTGCTTTCGCTCTCCGTTCGCTCGTCCCGTCGTGAGATAGCTTATTCATTCGTTCATTTCATCCACACTTGACTGTCGGATGCAGGTATGTCCTGTTTTCAGGCCGGAACCAAGGTTGACGCAATCTATGCGCCCAGGCTGGGGAAGGCGCTGGAATCGGTGATGTTGATGTTGGACTGGGCACCGCCGCGGCCTCCACGACCACGGGCCTCGCCACGTCCACGACCCTCACCGCCACGGCCACGTCCGCGGAACTCGCCACGACCTTCGCCGCGACCACGTCCCTCGCCACGGAATTCACCGCCGCCACGGCCACGACCGCGGAACTCGCCACGGCCTTCGCCACGGCCGCGTCCTCCTCGGCTACCGCCCTCACGGGGAGGGGGAGCAAGCATGCGGTCACCGTCGAGCTCGACGTGGACCTTCTCCTTGCGGGCGCGCTCGCGCTTGGCCTTGCCTTGGGAACCGGCCATGAAGTCCTCTTGCTCCTCACGGGCGAGAGCAGTGCCCTCGGGGAACTTGGTGCTGCTGCCCTCGTTGGCCTTGCGGACGTTCTGGGCGGCGAGAGAGAGCTTCTTCTCGGCGAGCTCAGCGAGGTAGGCGGCGTAGGACTTGCTCTTGTCCTCAGGCTCGGCGTCGGCCTCGCCCTCAGCGTCCTCCTTGATGGCGTCCTTCTCTTCAGCCTGAGCCATGGCCTCTCCAGCCTGCTCGTCAGCCAACTCGGCATCGCCGTCCTTTCCGCCCCAGCCGTGTGCGGCCTGCTTGTCGTGCTCGCTGGAGATCGTTAGATATGGCCGTGAGATGACATGGGATTTCTTACGCGATGCCAGTCCTGCTATGACGGTCACCCTGAGCAGCGCCTCCGCGACCTCCGCGTCCACCGCGACCGCGACCACGCTGTCCACCACGGCCTCCAGTGGCGGTAGGCTCTGCAGAACGTCAGTATAGGTACGAATTGACCAGTAGCAGGGCACTCACCGCCAGATCCCCTGCCGCGGTTCTTGTCAGAGCCGACGCCGCGATCCCGGAATGCTGTGCTGCGTTAGCAATTGTCCGTTGAACCTCCCGTGAGAGTGTAGAGCATGGGGGTTGCTCTTTGTATCCGACGTACCGTTGTCGTTGGCGTTGTCGGACTGCTTGGCACGGTTCTGGTTGCTCATCCTCTCGGGCATGGGCTTGGGGGCATCGGTTCCCTCGCGCTTGCCGTGCCTCATGACGGGCTTCTCAATTGCCCTCGTCGGTGGGTCAGCCGGCCTGTCGGGGTCGAGCTCGGGGTCATTGCCTGCGGGGTCGTGAGTGAGAGTTCGGTGCCTGTGCTGTGCGCTGCGACATACCCAGCAGCTCGTAAATGTTCTGCAGTTGTAATTAGCATCTTGAAGCTGTCTACTGTGGTGCAGGCCGTCTCGCAGCCCTCAATGGAAGGCGCGAAGCCGGACGTGATGGTGGGGTGAATTGTAGCTTACCTTGGAAGCAATTTGCGACATCTTGACGGATTGGAGCGCCTTTCGCGCTTTGCCCTTCTAGATGCACAATCTGCCGGGAGAGAAAAAGAATGCGAGAGCTTGCCCTACAGATTTTAGGGACGTGGCTCTCAGAAGTTGACTCGCGAACGGGGTGATAGGCGCGATGTTGCGGGCACGAGGTTTTGGTCAATCGAAAATGGCCGTGGGTTGCTTCCGTAAGCGAGTGTAGTGGGGCTAAGACTATTGGAGGCACAAAGAAACATGAGCGCTGCGGTTCTTGCCGCATACAGCGCTTCACTC
>Ga0265780_10001908_pt1 | contig 28881 bp, 28 predicted proteins | sample P1T30metagenome_FD_192432 | JGI IMG/M metagenome (GOLD analysis project Ga0265780, IMG submission 192432) | Plant litter microbial communities from East Loma Ridge, Irvine, California - P1 T30 | ecosystem: Environmental > Terrestrial > Plant litter > Unclassified | place: USA: California...
GTCCAGGTCGGGCGGACGGGTCGACGGCACGTGCGGGACGGACCGGCTCAAGCGGCGCGTGACCGGCGTCGTGCCTGGTCTGCCTCGCGAACCCGTACCCCGCTGGGCCGGTCACGGGACCGGCGCCGGCGCCACCAGACCGTACGTCGCCGCGGCCCGGTGGTCGTGGGGGCCGGCGGCAGCGCGTCCTGATGATGACGGACCCGGGTGACCGGGTCGACACGACGGTAGCGTGGACGACACGTGACGACCAAGTCGCCGACCCCCTCGCTGGGGACCGTCGGCGTCCCCCGCGACGGCGTGTCGCCCGTGGCTGCGGGGATCGCGATCGAGACCCCATCGTTACAGAGCCTGCACGCACCGGGCCGCGCCTCCTCGTCCCCCGCACTGCGGCCCGGGAGGGTGCACATCGTGCACCGAGGGGTCTACGGTCGGTCCATGACGAGTCCCTCGAACGAGGGCGGCCGCGGCGCCACCCCCGACCACGTCCCCCAGGATTTCTCGCACGAGCAGGAGGGGTTCCACCAGGGCCTCAAGCCGCGCCAGCTGCAGATGATCGCCATCGGCGGCGCGATCGGCACGGGACTGTTCCTCGGCGCCGGCGGCCGTCTCGCCTCGGCGGGCCCGGCGCTCGCGATCGTCTTCGCGATCTGCGGCGTCTTCGCCTTCTTCATCCTGCGAGCCCTCGGCGAGCTCGTGCTGCACCGCCCCTCCTCGGGGTCGTTCGTCTCGTACGCCCGTGAGTTCTTCGGCGAGAAGGCCGCCTACGCCGCCGGCTGGATGTACTTCCTCAACTGGGCGATGACCGCCATCGTCGACGTCACCGCCGTGGCGCTCTACCTGCACTACTGGAGCGCCTTCACCTCTGCCCCGGACTGGCTGCTCGCCCTCGTGGCCCTCGCCGTCGTGCTGTCCGTGAACCTGCTGGCGGTCAAGGTCTTCGGCGAGATGGAGTTCTGGTTCGCGATCATCAAGGTCGCCGCCCTCGTGGTGTTCCTGGTCGTCGGGGTCGTCTGGCTCGCCGCGTCGTTCCCCGTGACGAGCGGCGGGGAGTCGATCGACACGGGCTGGTCGGTGATCGCGGCGAGCGGGATCCTGCCGAACGGCATCCTGCCCGCGGTGATCGTCGTGCAGGGCGTCGTCTTCGCCTACGCGGCGATCGAGCTCGTCGGCACGGCGTCGGGCGAGACACAGCACCCCGAGAAGGTCGTGCCCCGAGCCATCAACACCGTCATCATCCGCATCGCCGTCTTCTACGTCGGCAGCCTCGTGCTGCTGTCGCTGTTGCTCCCCTACACGTCGTACGAGGCGGGGCAGAGCCCGTTCGTCACGTTCTTCGGCAGCATCGGCAGCCCCGAGGTGGGCGAGGTGGCCGGCTCGATCATGAACTTCGTGGTCGTCACCGCCGCGCTCTCGAGCCTGAACGCCGGCCTCTACTCGACCGGGCGCGTGCTGCACTCGATGGGCATGAACGGCTCGGCGCCGACCTTCACCACGAAGATGTCCAAGGGCGGCGTGCCGTTCGGCGGCATCCTGCTCACGGCGAGCATCACCCTGCTCGGCGTCGGGCTCAACGCCGTCGTCGGGGCGACCACCGCCTTCGAGATCGTGCTGAACATCGCGTCGCTCGGCATCCTCACCGCGTGGGGCACGATCATCCTCTGCCAGATGCGCCTGCGTCGGTGGGCGAAGGAGGGCAAGGCCGAGGAGCCCTCGTTCCGGCTCCCGGGCGCACCCGTGACGAGCTACCTGACGCTGGCGTTCCTGCTCGCGGTCGTGGTGCTGATGGCCGTCGACTGGCCGATCGGCTCGATCACGGTCATGTCGCTCGTCGTCATCATCCCGCTGCTCGTGCTCGGCTGGCACCTGCAGCGCGACCGCATCCTGGCGGCGGCGCGCCTGCGCGAGGGCATGACGGGCCCGTACCCGGTGACGGGTCGCGACCCGTCGTCGCAGCGGCCGCGCGACGACGGCCCGCGCAGCTAGGTCGGGGTCAGGAGCCGAGGAGGCGCGTCCGCGGTCAGAAGAGCGGCCACGGCACGGCGGGCGCCCGCCCCTCGGGCTCGGGGAACACGCCCCGCGTCCGCAGGCGCTCGCAGCGGGCGGCGAGCGCCGTGAGCTCGGCCTCGGTCACGAGCGGGGCGAGGGCCGCCCCGAGGTCGCCCGTGAGCCGCTGCTCGACGCGGGCCACCCCGTCGAGCTCGTCGGCGCTCAGGGGCTCGCCCGCCCAGCCCCAGAGCACGGTGCGGAGCTTGTGCTCGGCGTGGAGGGTGAGGCCGTGGTCGACCCCGTGGCGGTGCCCGCCCGGCATGGCGAGCACGTGGGCGCCCTTGCGGTCGGCGTTGTTGACGAGCACGTCGAAGACCGCCATGCGCCGCAGCGCCGTCGTGTCCTCGTGCACGAGCGCCACCGGCTCGTCGTCCTCGTCGAGCCCCTCGAGCACCGTGCGCCAGCCCTCGTCGGGCACGTCGGCGGAGGGCAGCAGGTCGACCGCGTCCTGGTCGGGGTCGGCGTCGCACCAGAGCTGGACCATGCCCCGGCCGAGCGGGCCGTCGCGCAGCCAGGTGCGGGGCACGACGTCCCAGCCGAGGGCCTCGGACACGTGCCAGGCGGCGACCTCGCGCGACGCGAGGTCGCCGTCGGGGAAGTCCCAGAGCGGGCGTTCGCCGTCGACGGGCTTGTAGACGACGACCACGCCGTCGACCTCGCCGACGAAGGTCGCGTTGGAGGCGGTGGTCACCCGGCCCGTGAGCGTCAGCTCCCCCGTCACCGGGTCGGGCCCGGGCCCGGTGGTCACCAGGAGTCGCCGGGCCCGGCGCAGACGTGGCCCTCGGGGTCCATCGGCGCGCCGCAGAGGGGGCAGAGCGGGCGGCCGGCGCCGACGACCTCGAGGGTGCGCGCGGCGAAGGCACGCGCGGTGCCGACGGGCAGCCGCAGCGACATCATCTCGACGGGCTCGTCGTCGTCGTCGGAGCCGTCGACGGGGTCGTCGCCGTCGGGGTCGACGAGCGGGTACGCCTCGACGACCACCTGCGAGGTCGACGGGTCCCAGCCGAGGCTGAGGGCGCCGACGCGGAACTCGGCCTCGACGGGCTGGTCGAGCGGGGCGTCGTCGACGAGCTCGACCGGGGTCGTCTCGGGCACGCTGGCGGGGTTGCCGTCCACGCTGCGCACCTCGTCGAGGATCTCGTCGATCTTGCGGGCGAGCACGGCGGACTGTTCTTTCTCGAGGGCGACGCTGACGACCCGACGGCCGTCTCGGGCCTGCAGGTAGAAGGTGCGTGCTCCCGGGCGGCCGACGGTGCCGACGACGACGCGGTCGGGCCAGTCGAACCCGTGGACGATGGTGGCCATGTCGTCATCCTACGAGCGGCGGGGGCAGGTGTCCGGGGGCGCCTCTCAGGCGGTGCCCGCGCCTCCCCCGACGGCGGCGTCGGCGACCGGTGCGGAGCCGCGGAGCCAGCTGAGGTCGCCTCCGTCGGTGTTGGTGGCGAGCACGTCGGTGCGGTGCGTGCCGTAGCGGACGATCGACACGGAGGCCGGCCCGACGGAGATGCGCTGGAACAGGTCGAGGTGCACGCCGAGGGCGTCGGCGAGCACCGACTTGACGACGTCGCCGTGGCTGACGGCGAGCCAGACGGCGCCGGCCCCGTGCTCGCGCTCGACGGCGGCGTCGTGGGCGCGGATCGCGCTGACGGCGCGGTGCTGCATGCCCGACATGGTCTCGCCGGCCGGGAACGTCACGGCCGACGGCTGGCGCTGGACCGTCTGCCAGAGATCTTCGCCTGCGAGCTCGGAGAGGGGCCGGCCCTGCCAGTCCCCGTAGTCGCACTCGGTGATCGCGTCGTCGACGAGCACCTCGAAGGAGGCGTCGGCCGACTGCTGCGCCACGATCGCCTCGGTGGTCTCCCGGCACCGCTCGAGCGGGGAGGTGACGACGCGGGCGAACGGCACGACGGCCAGCCGGGCTCCGGTCGCGGCGGCTTGGCCGCGGCCCACCTCGTCGAGCAGCACCCCGGGCGTGCGCCCTGCCAGCACCCCGGTCGCGTTCGCGGTCGTCCGTCCGTGCCTGACCAGCACCACCGTACCCATGAGCCCACCCTAAGCCCCGCCCCCACACCCCCTCATCACCGAAGGGCCCACGGAAGCGCCGCCCCCCACCGGGGCCAGCGAAGCGCCGCCCCCACCGTCATCGCCGAAGGGGGCCAGCGAAGCGTCGCCCCCCACCTCATCGCCGAAGGGGGCCAGCGAAGCCCCGCCCCCCACCTCATCGCCGAAGGGGGCCAGCGAAGCCCCGCCCAACCGGGCCAGCGAAGCGTCGCCCCCACGAGCAACCAGCACCTGGCGGGCCCGCACCCCAGCCCCGAACGACGAGAGCCGCACGTCGCCGGAGGCGACGAACGGCTCAAAGAACGAATCCCCCGCGAAGAAGCGAAGCTTCGAGCACGGGGGATGAATTCGTTCGTGCACCCCCTCGGACTTGAACCGAGAACCCACTGATTAAGAGTCAGTTGCTCTGCCAATTGAGCTAGAGGTGCGTGCTGCGGGCGGTGCCGCAACGAGGAATGACTCTAGCATGAGATCCGACCCCCTGAGAACCACCGGCCGCCTGTGCGCGGCGAGATCGGAGCACCATGTCCACGAAGCTCGAGAAGGGCGCCGCGGCGCCTGCGTTCACCCTCGACGACGAGTCGGGCAGCCCGGTGTCGTTGTCGGACTTCGCGGGCCGCAGGGTGATCGTGTACTTCTACCCGGCGGCGTCGACGCCGGGCTGCACGACGCAGGCGTGCGACTTCCGGGACAACATCAACTCGCTGGCGTCGTCGGGCTACCAGGTGCTGGGGGTGTCGAAGGACGCCCCGGAGGCGCTGCGACGGTTCAAGGACGAGCAGGGCCTCAACTTCCCGCTGCTGTCCGACCCTGAGCTGACGGTGCACCAGGCGTACGGCGCCTGGGGCGAGAAGAACAACTACGGGCGCATCGTGACGGGGACGATCCGTTCGACGTTCGTGCTCGACGAGTCGGGTGCGGTCGAGCTGCCGTTGTACAACGTCAAGGCGACGGGCCACGTGGCCTCGCTGCGGAAGAAGCTGGGCCTGGACTGACCAGGCTGGTCGGCGCCCCGCCCTGCCTCGTCAGTAGGTGCGGGGCGGGGCGTCGTCGCGGGCCGAGGTGACGGCGACGACGCTCGGGACGAGCAGAAGGACGACGACGAGCACGGCGGGCACGATGAGCCAGAGGCCGACGGACGGGTTGGCGAAGGTGCCCTGGAGGCTGCCGACGCCGACCGCGATCTGCAGCACCTGCCAGACGATCGCGGCGCCCCGGATCCAGCCGCGGCCGCGCAGCGCGCCGACGACGATGGCCCCGAGCCACACGGCCGCGATGAGCGTGAGGACGAGGATCGCGGCGGCCGAGGCGTAGGAGTCGGGACGGACCGTGAGGATCTCGACGAGCAGGTAGGCCGTGGCCACGGCGAGCAGCGTCGCCTCGGCGGCGAGCAGCAGGACGAGCAGCCAGTACAGGGCGGGCCGACGCCCCGAGGCAGACCGATCGGTCGCCGCGACGGGGGGCTCTCCGTGCTGTCCGGTCACGCTCGATCCTCTCTGGGAATCCTTGATCTGGCGGTTCCAGTATGCGACCATATTCGAGGTCGAAGTGACGCGTACGTCGTGGTGCGCGCCTCCCAATGATTCGAAGTCTTCTGGCTTTCTTCCCCCCATCCGGAACCTGGCGCTTCGCTGTGCCCGGTTCAGCATCCTAAGGAGTACCCATCGATGGATTGGCGTGACAAAGCCGCCTGCCTGACCGCTGACCCGGAGCTGTTCTTCCCTGTCGGCAACACGGGCCCCGCTGTCGACCAGATCGACAAGGCCAAGACCGTCTGCGGTCGGTGCACGGTGACCGAGACCTGCCTGCAGTACGCCCTCGAGACCAGCCAGGACTCGGGCGTGTGGGGCGGCCTCAGCGAGGACGAGCGCCGCGCACTCAAGCGTCGCGCCGCTCGCGCTCGTCGCGCCAGCTAGGCGTCACCAGGACCTCTCGACGAGGCCGGTCTCCCTCGGGGGCCGGCCTCGTCGTCGTTCAGGCGACCGACGCGTCGGCCGCCCCTGCCCGGCCACCGCCCCCGCCGGTGGCCACCGCAGCGATCAGGCCTGCGTGAGCCAGCGGAACGGGATCTCGATGGTGACCTCGGTGCCGTTGCCGACGAGGGTGTGCCAGTCGATGGTGCCGCCGAGCTCGCCCTGGATGAGGGTGCGGACGATCTGGGTGCCGAGCCCCGAGCCGACCTTGCCCTCGGGCAGCCCGACGCCGTCGTCGCGCACCTTGACAGTGAGCTGCTCGTCGTCGCGCTCGGCCGAGATCTCGACCACGCCGTCGCGGCCGTCGAGCCCGTGCTCGACGGCGTTGGTCACCAGCTCGGTGAGCGCGAGGGCGAGCGGGGTGGCGTACTCGCTCGGCAGCGCGCCGAAGCTGCCGGTCATCGTCGGGCGGACGGTGGTCGCGTGGCTCGAGGCGACCTCGGTGATGAGCATGAGCACCCGGTCGAAGACGGTGTCGAAGTCGACGTTCTGGCTGAGCCCCTCGGAGAGGGTGTCGTGCACGACCGCGATCGAGGCCACACGGCGCATGGCCTGGGTCAGCGCCTCGCGGGCGACGTCGGTGTGGGTGCGTCGCGCCTGGATGCGCAACAGGGAGGCGACCGTCTGCAGGTTGTTCTTGACCCGGTGGTGGATCTCGCGGATCGTCGCGTCCTTCGTGATGAGCTCGCGCTCCTGGTGCCGGAGCTCGGTGACGTCGCGGCAGAGCACGACCGCGCCGACGCGCTCGCCCCGATCGCGCAGGGGGATGGCGCGGAGGGAGACGGTCACGCCGCGCGCCTCGATGTCGGTGCGCCAGGGCGCGCGGCCCGTGACGACGAGCGGGAGGGACTCGTCGATGACGAGCTTGCCCTGGAGGAGGCCGGTGGTGACCTCAGCCAGCGACTCGCCCTCGAGCTCGCCGGCGAAGCCCATGCGGTTGAACGCCGAGAGGCCGTTCGGGCTGGCGAAGGTGACCGTGCCGTCGACGTCGAGCCTCAGCAGGCCGTCGGAGGCGCGCGGGGCCCCACGCCGGGGCCCGGTCGGGGCCCCGAGGTCGGGGAAGTCGCCCGCGGCGATCATCGAGAACAGGTCGTTGCTGCACTGGTTGAAGGTGAGTTCCTGGCGGCTGGGCGTGCGCGCCTCGCTGAGGTTCGTGTGCCGCGTGATGACGGCGATCGGCGACGCGGTGACGTCGGGGCTGTTGGCCCCGAGGCGACGGAGCACCGGGACGGCCCGGACGCGCGTCGGGGTCTCTTCGTACCAGTCGGGCGCCGCGGAGTCGACGATGCGCGTCGTCTCGAAGGCCTGCTGGATCTGCGAGCGCCACTCGGCGCGCACCTCCTGGCCGACGAAGTCGCGGTAGAAGAGGGTGGCCGAGCTGGACGGGCGCGCGTGCGCGACGGCCACGTAGCTGCCCGAGTCGGTCGGGACCCAGAGGACCATGTCGGCGAAGGCGAGGTCGGCGAGGAGCTGCCAGTCTCCGACGAGGAGGTGGAGCCACTCGACGTCCGCCTCGCTGGAGCGGCCCTGGGCGAGAACGAGATCACTGAGCGTCGACACGCGCCCAGTCTAGGTCGGCCCCCTGACGCCGCCGGACGACCCCCGGCGCCCTCCCCCGGGACCCGACTTGTCCACAGACCGATCAGCGACCCACAGACAAGTCTGAGCATGTCATATGTTGGATTCACCACGTTCCCTCACGGAAGTCCGAGCAGCATGACTCCCTCACTCGCCCGAGCGACCCCGTCCGAGCCCCGCGACCCCGAAGGGCACGGCGCACGCCCCGCCCCGGCCGCCGACCGTCCGCGCCGCCAGCCGCAGCTCGTCCTCGTCGGTGCGCCCGTGCCCGACGACCCCGCGCCCGTCCCCCGGCAATCGTCGCCGCCCGAGCCCGCGCTCGACCCCGCCAAGGCCGCCGAGGGCCTGGCCCGGTCGGTGCTCGAGGTCCTCGCCGGGGCACGCGACCTCCAGCAGCTCACGCGCTGGGTGTCGACCGAGGTGCACGCCGTGCTCAGCGCCCGGGTGCAGGTGGCGACCCGCGCCCGCAACGTCGTCACCGCGAGGCCGATCCGGCCGGTGCTCCGCATCAGCACGGTGAAGATCGCCCGCCCGGTGCCGGGCGTCGTCGAGGCGGTCGTCGTCGTCCACGGTCGCGGCCGGGCCCGTGCGGTCGCCGTGCGCCTCGAGGTCGTCGGCACGCGGTGGCAGGCGAGCGCCCTGCACATCCTCTGAGCGGGTCGCTCGCGACGCCCGGGCCCGACACCAGGACGACGACGGGCCGCCCACCGAGGTGGACGGCCCGTCGTCGTCGTGTCGTGCTGTGCGTCAGCCGTTCTTCTTGCCGGCAGCCCGTCGCTCGGCCCGGTTCACGGGCGCGCCGCCCGTCGACTGCCCGAAGGCGCCGCGCCCCGCCGGCTTGGTCGGCGTCGTGGCCTGTGCCGCGGCGACCTCGGGCTCGTCGTCGCCGCGCTCGGCGTCGTCCTGGGCCTTCTGGGCCTTGGCGGTCGCCGCCTGCTCGAGACGGCCGCGCTGGTCGCGCACCTCGACCTCGCCGGCGATGTTCGGGGCCGAGTACTCGAGCTTCGGCTGCTGCTTCTCACCGTCGAGCCCCTTGGCCGCGATGACCGGGGTCTCGGCCGCGCCCACCTGCGACTGGACCTCGACCTCGAGGTTGAACAGGAACCCGACCGACTCCTCGCGGATCTGGCCCATCATGCTCTGGAACAGCGCGAAGCCCTCACGCTGGTACTCGACCAGCGGGTCACGCTGGGCCATGGCCCGGAGGCCGATGCCGTCCTTCAGGTAGTCCATCTCGTAGAGGTGGTCGCGCCAACGACGGTCGATGACCGACAGCACGACGCGGCGCTCGAGCTCGCGCATGGCCGGCTCGCCGAGGGCCTCCTCGCGGGCGGCGTAGGCGACCTTGGCGTCGGAGAGCAGCTCCTGGCCGAGGAAGTCACGGGTGGCCTTGCCCTTGGACCCGGCCTCGGTGATGACCTCGTCGATGGTGATCGACACGGGCCAGAGGGTGCGGAGCTCGGTCCAGAGCGCGTCGAGGTCCCAGTCGTCGGGGCTGCCCTCGCCGGTGTGCTGGTCGATGATCTCGTTCACGACGTCCTCGAGGAACCGCTGCGAGCGGTCCTGCAGGTCGTCGCCCTCGAGGATGTGACGGCGGTCGCCGTAGATGGCCTCGCGCTGGCGGTTGAGGACGTCGTCGTACTTGAGCACGTTCTTGCGGATCTCGGCGTTGCGCGACTCGACCTGCGACTGCGCCGAGCGGATGGCGCGGCCGACGATCTTGTTCTCGATGGCGAGGTCGTCGGGCACGTTGCCGCGTCCCATGAGCGACTCGGCCGCCCCGGAGTTGAACAGGCGCATCAGGTCGTCGGTCAGCGACAGGTAGAAGCGGCTCTCGCCGGGGTCGCCCTGACGACCGCTGCGACCTCGCAGCTGGTTGTCGATGCGGCGGGACTCGTGGCGCTCGGTGCCGAGGACGTAGAGCCCCCCGGCCTCGATGACCTTCTCCGCCTCGACGGCGACGTCGGCCTTCTTGGCGGCGAACACGTCGTCCCAGGCGGCCTCGTACTCGTCGGGGGTGTCCGAGGGGCTGAGGCCCTTCGAGTTCATCTCGGCCACGGCGAGGAACTCGGCGTTGCCGCCGAGCATGATGTCGGTGCCTCGACCGGCCATGTTCGTCGCGACGGTCACCGAGCCGAAGCGACCGGCCTGGGCGACGATCGCCGCCTCCCGTGCGTGGTTCTTGGCGTTGAGCACCTCGTGCTTGACCCCGCGCTTGGCGAGGAGGCGCGAGAGGTACTCGCTCTTCTCCACGCTGGTCGTGCCGACGAGGACGGGCTGGCCCTTCTCGTGGCGCTCGACGATGTCCTCGGCGACCTGCTCGAACTTCGCGGTCTCGTTCTTGTAGACGAGGTCGGTCTGGTCGATGCGCTGCATCGGCTTGTTGGTCGGGATGGGGACCACGCCGAGCTTGTAGGTGCTCATGAACTCGGCGGCCTCGGTCTCGGCCGTTCCCGTCATGCCGGAGAGCTTCTTGTAGAGGCGGAAGTAGTTCTGCAGGGTCACGGTCGCGAGGGTCTGGTTCTCGGCCTTGACCTCGACGCCCTCCTTGGCCTCGATCGCCTGGTGGATGCCCTCGTTGTACCGGCGCCCGCTGAGGATGCGGCCGGTGTGCTCGTCGACGATCAGCACCTCGCCGTTGATGACGACGTAGTCCTTGTCGCGCTTGAAGAGGGCGTCGGCCTTGATGGAGTTGTTGAGGAACGAGATGAGGGGCGTGTTCGCCGACTCGTAGAGGTTGTCGATGCCGAGGTAGTCCTCGACCTTCTCGATGCCGGGCTCGAGGACGCCGACGGTGCGCTTCTTCTCGTCGACCTCGTAGTCGGTGCCGGCGACGAGGCGCTTCGCGATGGTCGCGAACTCGGCGAACCAGCGGTTGGCCTCGCCCGACGCGGGGCCGGAGATGATGAGCGGCGTGCGGGCCTCGTCGATGAGGATCGAGTCGACCTCGTCGACCACGGCGAAGAAGTGGCCCCGCTGGACCATGTCCTGCGACTGCCAGGCCATGTTGTCGCGCAGGTAGTCGAAGCCGAACTCGTTGTTCGTGCCGTACGTGATGTCGGCGGCGTACTGCTCGCGGCGCTCGGCCGGGGTCTGCCCGGCGAGGATGCAGCCGGTCGACATGCCCAGGGCGCGGAAGACGCGACCCATCAGCTCGGACTGGTAGCTCGCGAGGAAGTCGTTGACGGTGATGACGTGCACGCCCCGCGAGGCGATCGCGTTGAGGTACGCGGCGGTCGTCGCGACGAGGGTCTTGCCCTCGCCCGTCTTCATCTCGGCGATGTTGCCGAGGTGCAGGGCCGCGCCGCCCATCAGCTGGACGTCGAAGTGGCGCATGCCGAGGGTGCGCTTCGAGGCCTCGCGCACGGCCGCGAACGCCTCGGGCAGCAGGTCGTCGAGCGACTCGCCGCCGGCGTAGCGCTCGCGGAGCTCGGCGGTCTCGTTCTTGAGCTCGTCGTCCGTGAGGGTGGTGAAGTCGTCCTCGAGCTCGTTGACGGCGGCGGCGTAGGCCTTGAGCCTGCGGAGTGTGCGGCCTTCACCGACGCGGAGGACCTTCTCTAGGACGTTGGCCAACGGATGCTCCCTGGTTCTGGACGTGACCGCCCCCTCGCGGGACGGGCACGGAATGGTAACAAGACTAGCGGCCGCGGCCCTGGGAGGAGGAGGCGGGACCGGCGTGGTCCCGCCTCCTCCTCCCCGGGGCACGCGGCCGCCGGGTCGTCGGGCGTCAGCCCGCGAAGCCCGCCCTCAGCGCGGTCGCCGCCTCCTGCAGCTCGGGCGCGCTCTGGTCGAGGCCGATGACGCCGTAGTCCCAGCCCTTCCGGCGGTAGACGACGCTCGGGCGGTCCGTCTCCGAGTCGATGAAGAGGTAGAAGTCGTGGCCGACGAGCTCCATGTAGTAGAGCGCGTCGTCGACCGTCATCGGCGTCGACGCGAACACCTTCTTGCGGATGACGACGGGCGTGTAGACCTCGTCCTCCTCGTCGGCCGTCGCGTCCTGCACCGTGGGGACGCTGCCCGTGCGGACCGCGTCGAGGGTCTCGGCGGCGGCCGGGACGACACCGAGCGCGCTGAAGTCGGCGCTCGACGCCTCGTGCAGCGACGTCGGCCGGTGCTGGCCGCGGTGCACCTTCTTGCGGTCCTTCGCCCGGCGTATCCGCTCGAGCAGCCGCGCGACGGCGAGGTCGAAGGCGACGTACTTGTCGCCTCCGGTCGACTCCGCGCGCACGAGCGGGCCGGGGCCGATGAGGGTGAGCTCGACGCGGTCGTCGCCGGCCTGCCCGCTGGCCTTCTCGTTGTGGCGCGAGACCTTGACCTCGAGCGCCAGTGCCTTGGTGGCGAGCTGCGCCACCTTGTCGGCCTTGTCAGTGGCGTAGTCGCGGAAACGATCGGTGATGCCGACGTTCCGACCCGTGACGGAAATTTCCATGACGACCTCCTATGGCTATCGACGTGCCGCCTGTCAGCCAGGCGGATGTCCGTTCACGCCTTTCGCCCCACCGTAGCCAGGTCGACACCCCCGTGTCACGTCCCGTCCACCCGCGCGTCGCCGTCCCGGGCGTCCGCGGCGGCGCCCCGGGCGGCCAGCGGCGTGGCCGCCAGGCAGACCGCGGCCACGACGACCGCGCCCGCCTCCTCGAGGGCCCGACGCGCCTCCTGCACCGTGCTGCCGGTGGTGAGGACGTCGTCGAGCACGACCACCCGGCGCCCCGTGAGCTCGCCCCGCGCGCGCATGCTGCCGTCACGGGACCGGGCGCGCTGGGCCCGGTCGAGGTGCTTCTGCGTCGGGGACCGGCCCGGCCGGACGGACAGCACCCCGGTCGAGACCGTGACGCCCGCGGTCCGGGCCAGGACCGTCACCGGGTCCCAGCCGCGCCGGCGTCGGCCCGCGGGCGACGGCGGCACGGCCACGAGGGCCGTCGGCGGGGCGTCCCGGGGCAGCGCGACGTCGACGGCGGCCCGGAGGGCGGGCCCGAGGGCCCCGGCGAGCCTCAGGCGGCCCCGCTGCTTGTAGGCCAGCACGACCTCGCGCACCTCGAACTCGTAGCGGAGCGCCGTGACGACCGGCAGCCCCGCCTGGACGGTCTCGACCGGTCGGGGGCGCAGGAGGCGGCGGCAGCGGTCGCAGAGCTCGCGGTCGGGCTCGCCGCAGCCCGCGCAGTCGACGGGCGAGAGCACGGCGAGCGCCTCGCGCAGCGCGTGGGCGAACGACGGAGGGCAGGAGGCGGTCACGGTCCCAGCCTGCGCGCCTGTCCCCGGGGCGGTGCGGCCGGGCTGCAGCGGTGGGGAGGAGTCCGGCCCTTGACCGCCCGGGGAGGGACGACGACGGCCCGCCGCTCCTCGCTCAGCGCTGGGTCGCGAGCAGCTGCGCCGTGACGCCCGTGTCCTGCCAGCTGCTCCCCCGCGGCTCGAGCACCGAGCCCTCCGCGGTCAGCACCTCGAGGTTCGAGGTGCCGTTGCCGCCGACGATGGTCGTGGCGCTGCCCGAGGGCCGGCCGGAGCCCTCCGACGTGCCGCCGACCTCGGCCAGGGTGACGAGCGACCCGTCGCCCGTGTCGGTCAGGGAGGCGACCGTCAGCTGGTCGGCCCAGGTCGCGTCGACGGGACGTCCGGTGGGGGCCGACAGCTCGACGGGCGGTCCGAGCGCCGTCGGGACGCCGCGGGAGTCGCGCAGCAGGGCGACGACGAGGAGACGGGACTCCCCCTCGTCGTCGAGGAGGGCCAGGGCCCGGGCGCCGTCGCGCGAGACGCGGAACGACACGACGGTCGCCCCGGTCGGCAGCGTGGAGGTCACGGCGTGGGCGGTGCCGTCGGCGCCCGTCGCGACGACGGCGCCGGGGTCGTCCCGGGGCACGGTCCACACGGAGCCCGAGTCGTCGAGCGACGGCGGCGCCAGGCCCGGGCGCCCGTCGACGAGCAGGGTCGTCCCGTCGGACGAGACGAGCACGGCGCCGCGGTCCGTGCCGACCACGACCGACGCCTGGTCGTCGGCCAGCTCGGCCGACGTGGGGGCGAGGGCGGCCGCGACGGGGCCGAGGCCCGTCACGGGGCCGACGGTCGACCGGGACGCGAAGCCCAGGGTGCCGTCGGCCACCACGAGGGGGCGGGCGTCGACCGTGGGGTCGCGGAGCGGCGCCTCGCCGCCGAGGTCGGGGACGTCGAGCACCGACGACTCGACGCTGAGCTCGACGGCCGTGATGGTCGAGAGCGTCGAGAAGCTGGCGAGCAGCTGGGCCTGCATGCGGGCCCTGGCCGTCGACGACGCGGACAGCGCGTCGCTGGTGAGGTCGACCCTGGCCGTGCCGTCCTCGACCGTGATGGCGGTCAGCGAGAGCTGCGTGCCCTCGGGGAACGCCGAGACCACCGCCCCGGTCAGCCAGGTCGACGGCCCGTCGAGCAGGGCGGACGCGATGCGCGTGCTCGTCGACGACCGGGCGAGGAACCAGCGCTGGTCGGGCACCAGGTAGCGGAACGTGGCGTCGTAGAAGTAGACCGCGTGGGCCCGGAAGATCGACTGGAACGTCGCCGGGTTCAGCACCGTCCCGTCGGGGGCGTCGCTGATGCGCCACTGCCCGTCCTCCTGCACGAACGAGTAGCTGAGGCTCGTGGGCACGGAGCTGGTGGCCGGCACGTAGTGGCCGCCCCCGTCGAGCGTGGCGGTCGCGGTGAAGGTGTACTCGAGCTGGTCGACGCCGACCCGCGTCGTGGCGCCCCCGCCGGGCCGCACCGTGACGCTGGCGCGCGCGTCCCAGGCGTCGGCGAAGCCCGACGAGAGGTACTCCCGGGCCACCGCGTAGTTGTCCTGCGGACCCGTGCCGGCCGAGACGAAGTCGCGCAGGATCCTCTCCTGCGAGCTGTCGGCCACGGGGCCCTTCGGCGTGTAGACCACCTCGGACGGCGCGTCGGCCGTGATGGGGTCGCCCTCCTGCACCGGGCCGCTGTCGGGGATGGACGCGCAGCCCGTCAGCACGAGCGCCGCCACGAGGAGGCCGCCCAGCAGGGCGCGCAGGCGGACCGGGTCACGCACGGGGCGCCTCCTCGTGGCCGTCGCCGGCCGGTCGGGTCGGGGACCGGTCGGGCAGAGCGCCCGACCAGGGCTCGGCGCCGCTCTCGGCGTCGTGGTCGGCGTCGCGAGGGACCACGGGCAGGGGCGAGGAGGTGGTGGCCGCGCCCGCGACGCGGGGCAGCGTCACGACGAATCGGCTGCCCTCGCCGAGCCGCGACCAGACCTCGAGCCGGCCGCCGTGCAGCACGGCGTCCTCGAGGCTGATGGCGAGGCCGAGGCCCGTGCCGCCGATGGTGCGCCGGCGGGACGGGTCGGCCCGCCAGAAGCGGTCGAAGACCCGCTCGGCGTCGCCCGGGCTCATGCCGATGCCGTGGTCGCGCACGGCGACGGCGACGGACTCGGCGTCGCTGTCGACCTCGACCTCGATGGGCCGGCCCTCGCCGTGCTCGATGGCGTTGCCGAGCAGGTTGCGCAGGATGCGGCGCAGCCGGCGCGGGTCGACCTCGGCCTCGAGATAACCGCCGCGCGCGTCGATCACCACGGTGCTGCCGGCTTCGGCGGCGAGGGGCTCGAACTCGGCGACGCCGTCCTCGACCAGCGACGCCACGGTGGTGCTCTCGACGTCGAGCTCGACCGCGCCGGCGTCGAAGCGCGAGATCTCGAGCAGGTCGGCGAGCAGCAGCTCGAAGCGGTCGACCTGCGTGTGGAGCAGCTCGGCGGTCCGCGCGGTCGACGGGGCGAAGGACCGACGCTGGTCGTAGAGGACGTCGCCGGCGAGGCGGATCGTCGTCAGGGGCGTCCGGAGCTCGTGCGAGACGTCGCTGACGAACCGCTGCTGCACGCGCGAGAGCTCGGCCAGCTGCGAGATCTGCCGCTGCATGCCGTCGGCCATGCCGTTGAACGACCGGCCGAGGGTCGCCACGACGTCCTGCCCCTTCTCGGGGATGCGCTGGTCGAGGTCGCCGGCCGCGATGGCCTGGCTCGTCTCGGCGGCGACGCGCACCGGCCGGACGACGGTGCGCACCACGACGTAGGTGATGACCCCGATGAGCACGACGAGCGCCAGTGAGCCCAGCGCGAGGGTGCGCTGCATCAGCGCCAGGGTCGCGGCGGCGTCGCCGAGGTCGTAGACGAGGTAGAGCTCGTACTGCCCGGCCGTCGGCACCTGCAGCGTGCTGCCGACGACGATGCCGGGCACCGACTCGCCGTCGGCCCGGGCCAGGGCGACCGGCTGCATCGACAGGGCGCCCGTGTCCGACGCGACCCGCTCGCGGAGCTCGCTCGTCAGCTGGCCGCTCGGGAAGTCGGGGCTCGCGATGTCCTGCACGGTCTGGGCCGTCGACTGCCCGGGTGTGCGGAGGATGGCGATGCTCGTGCCGCCGGGGCTCGACGTCGAGCCGAGGATGGTGCTCTGCGCCTCGTTCTGCAACGAGTCGAGCTCGACCTGGTCGGCGTCCTCCGTCGCCGTCGCCGAGTCGAAGATGGACTGCGCGAGGATGGTCGCCCGCTGCGACTCGGACTGCACCTGGTCGCGGCGCTGGTCGTAGAGGTTCGCCCCGAGGCTCACCGAGATCGTGGTGGCGATGATCGACGCACCCGCCCCGGCGAGGACGACGGTGAGGGCGACCGTGCGGAACTCGAGCGAGCGGCGCCACGCCGACAGCACCCTGGGCCCGACGTCGCGCCAGGCGCCCCGCCGGCGCCACCAGGCACCCGGTCCGAGCGCCCGGCGCAGGCCGTCGCGGGCCGCCGCGCCGTCGGCCTGCGCGACCACGGCGGGCTGCTAGGCCCCGCCGCCGGCGCGGTACCCGACGCCGCGGACGGTGGTGACGATGCGCGGGGCGTCCGGGTCGTGCTCGACCTTGGCGCGGAGCCGCTGCACGTGGACGTTGACCAGTCGGGTGTCGGCCTTGTAGTGGTAGCCCCAGACCTGCTCGAGCAGCATCTCGCGGGTGAAGACCTGCTGGGGCTTCGAGGCGAGGGCGAGCAGCAGCTCGAACTCGAGGGGCGTCAGGGCGATGACGGCGTCGCCACGTCGCACCTCGTGCGCCGCCACGTCGAGCCGCAGGTCGCCGACCGTCAGCACGTCGTTCGTCGGCTCGGTCGCGGGCCGCAGGCGCGTGCGGATGCGCGCCACGAGCTCCTTCGGGTTGAACGGCTTCACGACGTAGTCGTCGGCGCCGCTCTCGAGGCCCCGCACGACGTCGACCGTGTCGCCCTTCGCCGTCAGCATGATGATCGGCACGCCGCTCTCGGCCCGGATCGCCTCGCACACGGCGAGGCCGTCCTGCCCCGGCAGCATGAGGTCGAGCAGCACCAGGTCGGGCGCGGACTCGCGGAACGCGTCGAGGGCCTCGTCGCCGTCGGCGCAGAAGTGAGGCTCGAACTCGTCGGCCCGGAGCACGATGCCGATCATCTCGGCGAGCGCGGGGTCGTCGTCCACCACCAGGATGCGCGGGGTCATGGTCTCCGTCTTCGGCTGGGCCGCTCGGGTCGCGGCACGTCGACCCAGATTAGTGCAGGAGGCGCGGATCGGCCGAGCAGGAGGCGCGGGTCGACCGACGGGACCGGCGCGCGTCGGCTGGCACCCCCGCCGCGCCTGTGGAAACATGGGCGCACGCGCGAGGACGACCTCGTCAGCGGACCACCGGGGGACGACATGACCGATCCGAACGACTGGGCGGCCCCCGGGTCGCAGGACGCACCGCGCTGGGGCGAGCGGGTCCCGCCTGCCCAGCCCGCGCCTCCTGCGTCGGCACCCCCGGCGTCCGGGGCCCCGGCCCCGCAGCCGTGGGGCCACCAGCCCCCGCCGGCACAGCAGCCCTGGGGGCAGCAGCCCCAGCCCGCGCAGCAGCCCTGGGGCCAGCAGCCCGCTGCCCCGGCGCCCGGCACGGGCTGGACGCCTCCCCCGCGACCGGGCCTGCTGCCGCTGCGGCCGTTCACGTTCGGCGAGATCCTCTCCGGCTCGTTCCAGGTCTTCCGCCGCAACCCGCGCACGACCTTCGGCACGGCGCTGCTGGCGCAGGTCGTGCTGCTGCTCGTCACGGTCGGCGCCGCCGGCGGCAGCGCCTTCTTCGCGTTCTCGCGGGTCGAGTCGGCGCTGCCGCAGGACCGCGACGCCGTGACCGCGGGGGCCGTCGCCACGGTCGCGCTCGCCACCCTCGTGCCCGTGCTGCTCACCGTCGTGGTGAGCGCCCTGCTGCAGGGGCTGTTCGTGCTCGAGACCTCGCGGCAGCTGCTCGGCGAGCGGCTCCGCCTCGGCGGCCTCTGGACGCTCGCCCGCGGCCGGATCGGCGCGCTCGTCGGCTGGTCCGCCCTGCTGACGCTCGCGTACCTCGTCGCCGCCGGCGTCGTGGTCGGCGTGATCGCGATCGGGGTCGTCGTCGGCACCGGTCCGAGCGTGGGCGTCGGCATCGCGGTCGGCGTGCTGCTGGGACTGGGCCTGCTCGTGCTCGGCGCCTGGCTCACGATCAAGCTCAGCCTGGTGCCCAGCGCGCTCGTGCTCGAGCGGATGCCGCTGCGCGCGGCCGTCGCCCGCTCGTGGTCGCTCGTGCGCGGCTCGTTCTGGCGCACCTTCGGCGTCGTGGCGCTCGTGTTCGTCATGATCCAGGTCGCCACGCAGGTGGTGACCGCCCCGTTCTCGCTGCTGTTCGGCGTGTTCGGCAGCCTCATCTCGCCCACCGGCGACCTCGACGGCAGCGCGATCGCCGTGGCGGCCGTGGCGTACGTGCTCACCATCGCGGTCAGCGCCGTCGTGACGGCCATCGGCTCCGTCGTGCAGGCGGCGTCCGTGGGCCTCGTCTACGTCGACCGCCGCATGCGCGCCGAGGGCCTCGACCTCGAGCTCGTGCGCCACGTCGAGGCCCGGGGCCGGGGCCAGGTCGACCTGCCCGACCCGTGGCGCTCCCCCGAGCAGCACCCGCAGCACGGCCAGCAGGCGCAGCACCCGCAGCACGGCCAGCACCCGCAGCACCCGCAGCACGGACACGACCCGCAGGGCGGGGCACCCCGGCAGTGACCCCGACGACGACCGCGCTGGCGGCCGCCCCCCTCGATCCCGACCCCGACGAGGCGCGCGGCCTGCTGCTGCGCGAGCTCACGGGACGCGACTACGTCGCGGCGCAGCCCACGTGGCTCGACCGCGCCGCCGACGCGTTCTGGTCGTGGCTGAACGGCATCCGCTTCGGCGGCGTCGAGGGGGCCCCCGCCGTGGCGCTCGTCGTGCTGCTGGTCGTCGTGGTCGTCGCGCTGGTCGTCGTCCTCGCCGTGTACGGCGTCCCCCGTCTCAACCGTCGGTCCGCCCGCGGGCCGGAGCTCTTCGGCGAGGGCGACGACCGCGACGCCGACCGGCTGCGTCGCGCGGCGGCCGCGGCGGCCGCCTCCGGCGACCTCGTGCTCGCCGTCACCGAGTCGTTCCGTGCCCTGGCGAGGGCCCTCGTCGAGCGGGACGTGCTCGCCACGACCCCCGGCACGACCGCCCGCACGGTGGGCGACCGCGCCGGCCGTCGGTTCCCCGAGCTCGCCGACCGCCTCGCCGCCGCGGCCGCCTCGTTCGACGGGGTCCGCTACCTCGACCGGCCCGGCACCGAGGCGGCGTGGCGCGAGATCGTCGAGCTCGACGCCGAGCTCGAGCAGAAGACCCCCGTGGCGGCGTCGTGACCGCCACCACGCCCACGGTCCGCGCGTCCGCGCGCCGGGCCCGCCCCTGGGTCGCCCTGGCCGTCGTCGCGCTGCTGGGCGCGGTGGCCGCCGTGCTGCTGAGCGGCTCGGACGCGACGGGCGGACGCGCGCTCGGACCGGAGAACGCCGCCCCCGCCGGCGCGAAGGCCCTCGTCGAGGTGCTCCGCGACCAGGGGATCGACGTCCGCGTCGTGTCGACCCTGGACGACGCCCGGTCCGCCGCCGCGCGACCCGACACGACCCTGCTCGTCGACGACGCGGGCTCGTACCTCGTCGCCGACCAGTGGGGCGAGCTCGGAGACGCGGCCTCGTCGCTCGTGCTGCTCGCACCCGGGGCGGTCGCCCTCGACGCGCTCGTCCCCGGCGTCGGACTCGCCGCCCAGGTCGACGACGGGGTCCGCGACCTCGGCTGCGACCTCCCCCCGCTCTCCCGGGTCGAGCGCGTCCACGCGGCCGGCCTCGCCTACTCGGTCGACGACGTCGACCCCGGCGCCGACGTCGTCGCGTGCGTCCGCGACCCCGAGTCGGACGCGGCGGGGCTCGTCGTCGTCGACGACGGCGACCGCCGCGTCGTCGTCGTCGGCACGACGACCGCCCTCAGCAACGGCACCGTCGCCACAGCGGGGGCGGACGACGCCGCCTACGGCCTCGCCCTGCTCGGCCAGACGGACACGCTCGTCTGGTACCTGCCCGGCGTCGACGACGTGCCCGAGGGCGCCGGCACCCTCGCCACGCTCACGCCCGGCTGGGTCACGCCCGTGCTCCTCCTCCTGACCGCCACGGCCGTCGCCGCCATGGTCTGGCGCGGACGCCGTCTCGGCCCCCTCGTCGTCGAGCGGATGCCCGTCGTCGTGCGCGCCTCCGAGACGACGGAGGGGCGGGCACGCCTCTACGAGCGGTCCGGCCAGCGTCGCCACGCCCTCGACCAGCTCCGCATCGGCACGCTCGGCCGCCTCGCCCGGCTCACCGGGCTGGCGTCGACGTCGTCGGTCGACGAGGTCGTCGACCGCGTCGCAGGGCTGCTGCAGGCCGACCCGCGCGGCCTCCGCCACGTGCTGGTCGACGCGGACCCCGCCGACGACGCCGAGCTCGTGGGCCTCAGCGACAGCCTGCTCGACCTCGAGCGCGCCGTCGCCCGGGCGGCGGCTCCCTCGTGACCGGCGCCGCGCCTCCTCTCGTCCCCACGCCCTCCACCGACCGCCGCCCAGAGACCACCCCCGGGAGACCCGCCGCATGACCACCGAACTCCAGCAGACCTTCGCCCGCGTGCGCACCGAGGTCGGCAAGGCCGTCGTCGCCCAGGACGGGGCCGTCACCGGACTCATCGTCACCCTGCTCGCCCAGGGCCACGCCCTGCTCGAGGGCGTGCCGGGCGTGGCGAAGACCCTGCTCGTCCGCGCCCTCAGCCACGCGGTCTCGCTCGACACGAACCGCGTCCAGTTCACGCCCGACCTCATGCCCGGCGACATCACGGGGTCGCTGGTCTACGACGCGAAGGTCGGCGAGTTCGAGTTCCGCGCGGGGCCGGTGTTCACGAACATCCTCCTCGCCGACGAGATCAACCGGACGCCGCCCAAGACGCAGTCGGCCCTGCTCGAGGCGATGGAGGAGCGCCAGGTCTCGGTCGACGGCGTCTCGCGCCCCCTGCCGACGCCGTTCCTCGTCGCCGCGACCATGAACCCCGTCGAGTACGAGGGCACCTACACGCTGCCCGAGGCGCAGCTCGACCGGTTCCTCATGAAGCTCACGCTCGACCTGCCGCCCCGTGACGCCGAGGTCGAGGTGCTCACCCGCCACGCGGCCGGCTTCTCGCCCCGCGACCTGCGCGCCGCGGGCGTGACGCCCGTGCTCGGCCCCGTCGAGCTGGCCCGGGCCCAGGCCGAGGTCGCCCTCGTCGGCGCCTCGCCCGACGTGCTGGCCTACGTCGTCGACCTCGCCAGGGCCACCCGCGAGAGCGCGTCGGTCAAGATCGGCGTCAGCCCCCGCGGGTCGACGGCGCTGCTGTCGGCGAGCAAGGCCTGGGCCTGGCTCACCGGCTTCGACCGCATCACGCCCGACCACGTCCAGGCCATGGCCCTGCCCGTGCTGCGGCACCGCCTGCAGCTGCGTCCGGAGGCCGAGCTCGAGGGCGTCGACGCCGACGCCGTGCTGCGCTCGGTGCTGCAGCAGGTGCGGGTGCCGATCTGATCATGGCGGTCACCGGGTGGTTCGTCCTGCTCGTCGCGCTCGGCGTCGTGCCGATCGTCGCGACGGGCAGCGCCTGGGCGCTCGTGGGGTGGCTCGTGCTCGTGCTCGCCCTCGGGGGCCTGGACGTCGCGCTGGCGGCCTCGCCGCGCCTCCTGCGGGTCCGACGTGAGCTGCCCGGACCCGTGCGCCTCGGCGAGACGACGTCGGCGCGGCTCGTCGTCGTGAACGAGGGACGCCGCACCCTCCGCGGCGTCGTCCGCGACGCGTGGCAGCCGTCGGCCGGCGCGGCGACGACGAGACGGGCCCTCGTGGTGCGCCCCGGCCGCGCGTGGAGCGCCGAGACCTCGCTGACCCCGTTCCGGCGCGGCGAACGGCGAGCCGAGGAGGTGACGGTCCGGTCGATCGGGCCCCTGCGGCTCGCGGGGCGCCAGGCCGGGCACGCCGTCCCCGGCGTCGTGCGCGTGCTCCCCCGGTTCTCGTCCCGCCGCCATCTGCCGTCCCGCCTCGCCCGCCTGCGCGAGCTCGACGGCCGCACCAGCGTGATGGTCCGCGGCCAGGGCACCGAGTTCGACAGCCTGCGCGAGTACGTGCGGGGCGACGACGTGCGGTCGATCGACTGGCGGGCGACGGCCCGGCGCAGCGACCTGGTCGTCCGCACCTGGCGGCCCGAGCGCGACCGGCGGGTCGTCATCGTCGTCGACAGCGGCCGCACGTCGGCCGCCCGCATCGACGACGAGCCCCGGCTCGACACCGCGTTCGAGTCCGCGCTGCTGCTCGGCGCCCTCGCCTCCCGCGCCGGCGACCACGTCGACCTCCTCGTCGTCGACCGCCGCGTGCGCGGACGCGTGCAGGGGGCGACCGGCGCGGCCCTGCTGTCGACCATGGTCGACACCATGGCGCCGATCGAGCCCGAGCTCGTCGAGACCGACTGGTCGACCGTGCCGGGCCTCGTCCGGACCGTGACGACCCAGCGCTCGCTCGTCGTGCTGGTCACGCCCGTCGACTCCCCCGGCGCGGCGCGCAGCCTGCTCGCGGCTGTGCCGCAGCTGAGCCGACGGCACCTCGTCGTGGTCGCGTCCGTGACCGATCCCGACCTCGACCGCGACGCCGTGACCCGCACGACCCGCGACGAGGTCTACCGGGCCGCCTCGGCGGAGCGCGCCCGGCTCGACGCGGCCCGGGTCGCCGCCGCCCTCGGCCAGGTGGGCGCCGACGTCGTGTCCGGCGCCCCGGCCGACCTGCCGCCGGCCCTGGCCGACCGGTACCTCGCCTACAAGGCGGCCGGACGGCTCTAGGCCCTCGCCCGACGCCGACTAGCCGGCGACGAGCTCCGTCGCGCCCGCCTCGAACTCGTCGAGGTCGCCGGTCTCGCCCGCCCGGTGCGCCCGGCCGCCGAGGATCCACTGGTAGGCGAGGAACCCCGCGAGCGCGACCGTGCCGATGCCGATCTTGATCGGCCAGGGCCACGGCTGCCGTGTGACGAAGCCCTCGATGACGCCCGAGACGAGCAGGGCGAGCATCAGCCCGACCGCGATCGTGATGAGCGCCCGGCCGTCCTGGGCGAGCGCCTGCCCGCGGGTGCGCGCCCCGGGGGCCACCCACGACCAGAAGATCAGCAGCCCCGCGCCGCCGGCCACGAAGATGCTGTACAGCTCGAGCTGGCCGTGCGGGAGGATGTACAGGAAGAAGTACTCGAGGCGACCCTGCTCGGCCATGAGGCCCGCCGAGATGCCCACGTTCATCGCGTTGTTGAGCACGACGTAGGGCACCCAGACGCCGGTGATGCCGAAGGCCACGCACTGGGCGGCGATGAAGGCGTTGTTCGTCCACACCTGTCCCGTGAACGACGAGGGGGCGCTCTCCGAGTAGTAGTCGACGAAGTCCTCGGTCGCGAACTGCCGCCGGAACTCCTCCGAGCCGAACGACGCGAGCACGGCGGGCGTGTTCGCCGCCCACACCGCGAACGAGGTCGCCACGACGACGGTGACGAGCAGCACGGCGACGGACAGCCACCGCACCCGCCACAGGGCGGCGGGCAGCTGGGCGACGAAGAACGTGGGCAGCTGCGAGGCGATGTTGCGCCCCGCGCCGGTGAACCGCAGCCGGGCCCGCGACAGCGTCAGCGAGAGGCGGTCGGCGACGACGGACGGGCCCGCGGCCGTCTGCAGGGCCGACAGCTCGGCGGCCCCCGACTGGTACAGGGTGACGAGCCGGTCGGCCTCGGGGCCGGTCAGGCGCCGACGGCGCGCCAGGGCCTCGAGTTCGGTCCACTCGTGACCGTGGGCGGCGGCGTAGGCGTCGAGATCCATTCTGCTTAGATACTAGGCATGTCCCGCCCGAAGACGCGTCACGTGTCGACGCCGACCCTGCGCCCCGACCAGGTCGAGTTCTTCGACGGCGCCGACGACCAGCTCGTCACCGGCGAGGCGGTCGGCCTCGACCGCCGCCCGACGGGCTTCGTCCTGCGCGTCGCGGGGGCGCTCATCGACTACCTGGCCTACGTGGTCGCCCTCGTCGGGCTCGTGCTCCTCGTCGTCTCGCTGAACGAGCGCGGCGTCGTCGACGACGCCACGTCGCAGGCGCTCACGGTCGCGTCGATCGTCGTGTGCCTGGTCGTCCTCCCGACCGTGGTCGAGACGGCGTCGCACGGCCGTTCGCTCGGCAAGCTCGCCACCGGCGCCCGCATCGTCCGGACCGACGGAGGCGCGATCGGGCTCCGCCACGCGCTCACCCGGTCGCTCGTCGGCATGCTCGAGATCGTGATGACCACGGGCGGGCTCGCGGTGGTCGTGGCCCTCCTCAACCGGTCCTCGCGCCGCCTCGGCGACCTCATGGCCGGCACCTACAGCCGCAACGAGCGGGCGCCGCACACGGGGCGCGTCGTCGTCCAGGTGCCGCCGCACCTGCTCGGGTGGGCTCCCCTGGCCGACGTCGCGCGCCTCCCCGACCCGCTCGCCCGTCGGGTCTCGTCGTACCTGCAGCAGGCGCCCGCCCTGCGGCCGGAGAGCCGGCGGCGCATCGCCGAGTCGCTCGCGGCCGAGGTCGCGCCGTTCGTGTCGCCGTTGCCCGCCACCGACCCCGAGTCGCTGCTCTGCGCCGTGTCCGCCCTCCGGCGCGAGCGCGAGGGCGTCGCCCTGGCCCGGGAGGCGGCCCTGCTGCGGCGCCTGGAGCCCGCCCTCACGGGCACGGTGCGCGGGTTCCCCCGCCGCTGACGGCCCGACCGGACGCACGGACGCCCCGACGCCCCCGTGAGGGAGCGCCGGGGCGTCCGTGTCGGACCGCTCAGTAGCGGTAGTGGTCGACCTTGTAGGGGCCGTCGACGCTCACGCCGATGTACGACGCCTGCGCCTCGGTGAGGGTCGTCAGCTCGACGCCGAGGGCGTCGAGGTGCAGGCGCGCCACCTTCTCGTCGAGGTGCTTGGGCAGCACGTAGACCTGGGTCTCGTAGTTCTCGCGGTGCGCCCACAGCTCGATCTGGGCCAGCACCTGGTTCGTGAACGAGTTGCTCATGACGAACGACGGGTGCCCGGTCGCGTTGCCGAGGTTCATGAGACGACCCTCGCTCAGGACGAGGACGCTGCGACCGGTGGGGAGGCGCCACTCGTGCACCTGGGGCTTGATCTCGACGCGCTCGGCACCGGCGAGCGACTCGAGCCCGGCCATGTCGATCTCGTTGTCGAAGTGGCCCACGTTCGCCACGATCGCGAGGTGCTTCAGGGCGAGCAGGTGGTCGACGGTGACGACGTCGAGGTTGCCCGTGCCGGTGACGAGGATGTCGACGGTCTCGACGACCGACTCGAGGCGGGCGACCTGGTAGCCGTCCATCGCGGCCTGCAGGGCGTTGATCGGGTCGACCTCGCTGACGATGACCCGTGCGCCCTGGCCGCGCAGCGCCTCCGCGGCGCCCTTGCCGACGTCGCCGTAGCCGGCGACGAAGGCGACCTTGCCGCCGATCAGCACGTCGGTCGCCCGCATCAGGCCGTCGGGCAGCGAGTGGCGGATGCCGTACTTGTTGTCGAACTTCGACTTCGTGACGGAGTCGTTGACGTTGATGGCGGGGAACAGCAGCTCGCCGGCGCGCGACAGCTCGTAGAGGCGGTGCACGCCCGTCGTGGTCTCTTCGGTGACGCCCTGCAGCTCGGCGCCGATGGTCGTCCAGCGGTCGCCGGACTCGGCCAGCGAGCCGCGCAGCACCTCGAGGATCACCCGCCACTCGTGGCTGTCGCCGGGGGCGGCGTCGGGCACGGCGCCCGCGAGCTCGTACTCGCGGCCCTTGTGCACGAGCATCGTGGCGTCGCCGCCGTCGTCGAGGATCATGTTCGGGCCGGCGAAGGACTCGCCCGCCGCGGCGGCCTCGGCCGACCAGTCGAAGATCTGGGAGGTGCACCACCAGTACTCGTCGAGGGTCTCGCCCTTCCAGGCGAAGACGGGCACGCCGGCGGGCTGCTCGGGCGTGCCGGTCGGGCCGACGACGATCGCCGCCGCCGCCTCGTCCTGCGTCGAGAAGATGTTGCAGCTGGCCCAGCGGACCTGCGCGCCCAGGGCGGTGAGGGTCTCGATGAGGACGGCGGTCTGCACCGTCATGTGCAGCGAGCCGGCGATGCGCGCTCCGGCGAGCGGCTGGGTCGGACCGAACTCCTCGCGGAGCGCCATCAGGCCGGGCATCTCGTTCTCGGCGAGCCGGAGCTGGTGTCGGCCGGCCTCGGCGAGGGTCAGGTCGGCGACCTTGTAGGGCAGCGTGGTCGTGTCAGTGGGCATGTCGACCATTCTCGCCCACCCGTGCCCGTGTGTCGCCCAGGCTCAGGAACGCACCAGGCGCGCGATGGCGGCCGACGCCTCCGCGATCTTCGCGTCGGCGACGGCGCCGCCCTCGCGGGCGGCCTCGGCGACGCAGTGCGCGAGGTGGTCCTCGAGCAGCTGAAGCGCCACCGTCTCGAGCGCCTTCGTGGCGGCGCTCACCTGCGTCAGCACGTCGATGCAGTAGACGTCGTCCTCGACCATGCGCTGGATGCCGCGCACCTGGCCCTCGGCCCGGCGCAGCCGGGTGACGATCTGCTGCTTCGAGGCACCGTAGCCCGGAGAGGCGGCGCCGTCGGCGGCACCGGTCACCGCGACTCCCGGATGAGGCCCAGCACCTCGTCGCGCACGGCCTCCATGCCGAAGCGGGTCGCCGCCTCGGCGTTGAGCCGCAGCAGCGGCTCGGTGTTCGACGGGCGCACGTTGAACCACCAGAACGCGCCGTCCTCCGACGCGCCCGTGACCGTCAGGCCGTCGAGCTCGTCGAGCTCGCCGCGCCCGGCGAAGGCCTCGACGATGCGCGTGTAGGCGGCCGGCACGTCGGTCACCGTGGAGTTGATCTCTCCGCTGGCCGAGTAGGGCGTGTAGCGGTCGGTGAGCGTCGAGAGGGGCTCGTCCTGGTGGCCCAGCTCGGCGAGCACGTGCATGGCCGCGAGCATGCCGTTGTCGGCGCCCCAGAAGTCGCGGAAGTAGTAGTGCGCCGAGTGCTCGCCGCCGAAGATCGCGCCCGTGCTCGCCATCTCGTCCTTGATGAGCGAGTGGCCGACGCGGGTGCGGACGGGGACGGCGCCCGCGGCGACGATGGCCTCGGGCACGGCGCGCGACGTGATGAGGTTGTGGATGACCGAGATGCGGGCGTCCGGCTCGGCCGCGCGCACGCGGGCGATCTCGCGGACGGCGACGATGGCGGCGACGGCCGACGGGGTGACGGCGTCGCCCTTCTCGTCGACGACGAAGCAGCGGTCGGCGTCGCCGTCGAAGGCGAGGCCGAGGTCGGCACCGTGCTCGACGACGGCGGCCTGGAGGTCGACGAGGTTGGCCGGCTCGAGCGGGTTGGCCTCGTGGTTGGGGAACGTGCCGTCGAGCTCGAAGTACAGCGGCACGATCTCGAGCGGCAGGCCGGGCAGGCCGGCGGCCTCGCCGAGCACTGCGGGGACGGTCATCCCGCCCATGCCGTTGCCCGCGTCGACGACGACCTTGAGGGGGCGCACGCCCGAGAGGTCGACGAGGCCCCGCAGGTGGGCGGCGTAGCCCGGCAGGGCGTCGTGCTCGCGCAGCGAGCCCGGCTCGGCCACGGCGGCCACGCCGTCGGCGAGGTAGGCCGCCGCCCGGTCGCGGATCGACGACAGGCCCGTGTCGAGGCTGATGCCCTGCGCGCCGGCGCGGCTCATCTTGATGCCGTTGTAGGTCGCGGGGTTGTGGCTGGCCGTGAACATGGCCGCCGGGGCGTCGAGGGAGCCGGACGCGAAGTAGGACTCGTCGGTCGAGCAGAGGCCGAGGGCCACCACGTCGGCGCCCCGGGCCTGCGCGCCGCGCGCGAAGGCGGCGGCGAACGCGGGCGACGAGTCGCGCATGTCGTGGCCGACGACGAGCTCGCTGCCCGCCGCCTCGACCTCGTCCGCGAAGGCGGCTCCGAAGGCCTCGACGACCTCCTCGGTCAGCTGCGTCCCCACCAGGCCGCGCACGTCGTAGGTCTTGACGAAGGCGGTCAGGTCGGGGGTGTTCTCAGTTGTCATGCCCCAAAACTACCCGGCGGAGCACCTGCCAGCCCTGCGGGACCGACAACGACGACGCGTGTCGGGCGCACAGGTCGTACCCGTGCGGCTCCACCCGGTCGCTGAGGGGGCCGACGACCACCGTCGAGTCGGCGTACACGTAGGTGAGGGTGGACACCGCCTCCTCGTGGCAGGCGACCTTGGTGCAGGGGCGAGCGTTCATCGTCCGCCACGATACCGCCGGACTACGATGGCCTGATGCCGAGGTCCCGCCGTGTGCGCGTCACCGACCGGTCGCGTCGCCGCGACCGTCACGGACGCGGCCTGCGCTCCTCCGTCGCCGGCCCCCACCTGCCGTTCCTGCGCACCCGGGTCGAGCTCTTCGACGACCTGGTCGCCGAGACCGCCGACCACCTCCGCGAGCTCTGGCCCGACGAGCTGGCCGACGTGGCCTTCGAGGTCGCGGGCCTGCCCGCGGCCCCCGACGCCTCCGCGGTCGAGCGGTGGCGCGTCGACCGGACGGCCCGCACCGTCGTCCTCTACCGGCTGCCGATCGAGCGCCTCTCGCACGTGCCCGAGGCGCGTCGCGCGGCCGACCCCGAGTGGCAGCACCGGGTGCTCGTCGAGGGCTGGGTGCTGCAGGCGGTCGGCGACCTGCTCGGCAAGGACCCGTGGGACCTCTCCCCCGACCGCTGGCGCGACCGCTGAGCCCGGGCGGCCGACCGGCCGCGTGACGGTGCCCGCCGGCCCCGTGGCGGTGCCCGTCGGCCCCGTGAAGGTGGCCGCCGGCCCCGTGGCGGTGCCCGCCCGCCGCGCGTGCGCGGCTACGGGTAGA
>Ga0265780_10001909_pt1 | contig 28880 bp, 25 predicted proteins | sample P1T30metagenome_FD_192432 | JGI IMG/M metagenome (GOLD analysis project Ga0265780, IMG submission 192432) | Plant litter microbial communities from East Loma Ridge, Irvine, California - P1 T30 | ecosystem: Environmental > Terrestrial > Plant litter > Unclassified | place: USA: California...
CCGCAATCACCGGGATGCCGGCCGCGCGCACGTCGAGCATCGCACGCATGACTTCCGACACGGCGATCAGGCCGGCATTGGCTTCGTGCAGGCGCACGCCGCCCGATTCGAGCAGCAGCACGACGGCGTGCGCTTTCTCGTCGATCGCGCGCTGCAGCATGCCCACCAGCTTGGCGCCGTGGACTTCGCCCACCGCGCCGCCCATGAAGCCGCCCTCCTGCGCCGCGCCAAAGACAAGCTGGCCACCGAGCTTTCCACGGCCGACCACGACACCGTCGTCGAACGACACCGCAGCATCGAGCTGCGCCAGGTGCGGACTGACGATGCGCATCGAGGGCGGCAGAAATTCTTCAAAGCTGCCGGCGTCGAACATCGCCGGAATGCGCTGGCGCGCCGTGAGTTCCTGGTAGCTGCTCATGGCGTCTCCCCTGTTGGCAAATTGGCGATCGACTCCACCGCCTGGTCCAGGCGCAGGCTCACGACGGCGGGCGTGGCGCCCATGTCGTTGACGCTCACGCGCGCATCGGCCAGGCTCCAGCGCTCGTGGAAATCGGCCATCACGGCCTGCCAGGTGGCGCCAAAACCGACGGCGGCGGTGCGCACTTCGATCTCGCACGCGCCCTTGAGGTGAGCGGGCTCGATCAGGATCTCGAGATTGCCCGAGCCGACCACGCCCACCAGTTGCGGCATGCCGGTCAACAAGCGCCGCCCGCCTTCGAAACGATAATTCAGCGTTTCCATGATGTGTAATCCTTACCAGTTCCTGAAGCGTTTCGGCGGGTCGTACAGCCCGCCGGAGGCGCGCACCAGGCCCTTCATGTTCTTGGCGGCCAGCAGGTCACGGGTCGCCATCCGTTTGTCGATGCCAAGGTCTTCCGGGCGGCGGATGATACCGCGGTCGCGCAGGTTCTCGACCATGCGCTTGTCGCGCGCCATGCCCACCGGCGTGTAGCCGGCCACGCCGCGGATCGCCTGTTCGCGCTCTTCGTCGGTGCGGCACAGCAGCAGGTTGGCGATGCCTTCCTCGGTCAGGATGTGGCTCACGTCGTCGCCATAGATCATCACGGGCGGGATCGCCATGCCAGCCTGCTCGGCCAGTTGCCAGGCGTCGAGTTTGTCGACAAACGCCGGCGCCATGTGCTCGCGGAAGGTCTCGACCATCTGCACCACCAGCTTTTGCCCGCGCGGGATCGTGTTGCGCCCCGCGCGCGCCTGCTCGCCGGCTTTCAGCCATGCCTTGCTTGGATGGCGCCGGCCGCGCGCATCGGCGCCCATGTTCGGCGCGCCGCCAAAGCCCGAGATGCGGCCCAGCGTGGCAGTGGACGAATTGCCCTGCAAGTCGATCTGCAGCGTCGAGCCGATGAACAGGTCGCACGCATAGTGCCCGGCCGCCTGCGAAAAGGCGCGATTGCTGCGCATCGAGCCGTCCGGCCCCACGAAGAACACATCGGGCCGCGCACGGATATAGTTTTCCATGCCCAGCTCAGAGCCAAACGAATGCACCGATTCGACAAAGCCCGCCTCGATCGCAGGGATCAAGGCGGGATGCGGATTGAGGGCCCAGTGACGCGCGATCTTGCCTTTCAGGCCCAGGCTCGCGGCGTAGGTCGGCAATAACAGTTCGATGGCGGCGGTGTCGAAGCCGATGCCGTGGTTCAGGCGCTCGATCTCGTACTCGGCGTAGATCCCCTTGATGGCCATCATTGCCATCAAGACCTGGATCTCGGAGATCAGCGCCGGATCGCGCGTAAACAGCGGCTCGATGTAGTACGGCGTGGGCGACTGCACGACGTAGCCGACCCAGTCGCCGGGGATGTCGATGCGTGGCAGCTTGTCGACGATCTGGTTCACCTGCGCGATCACGATGCCGCTCTTGAAGGCCGTCGCTTCGGCAATGGCAGGCGTGTCTTCGGTATTCGGGCCGGTGTACAGATTGCCGTCGCGGTCGGCCATCTCGGCGGCCACCAGCGCCACGCGCGGCGTGAGGTCGATGAAGTAGCGCGCGAACAGCTCCAGGTAGGTGTGGATCGCGCCGATATTGAGTTTGCCCGATTGCGCCAGCTTGGCCAGGCGCCCGGCCTGCGGCCCCGAGAACGAAAAGTCGAGCTTCGAGGCGATGCCCTTCTCGAACACGTCCAGGTGTTCGGGCAGCGAGAGTACCGACAACAACATGTGCAGGTCATGCACGCGCGCCGTATCGACGCGCGTAAGGGCCTTGCCGAGAAAGTCGGCCTGCTTCTGATTATTGCCTTCGAGGCAGACGCGGTCGCCCGGCTCGAGCACGGCGTGCAGCAGTTCGACGATGTGCGAGGCCTGGACGACTTTGCCGTCGAGCGCCCCGCCGAGGGCGGCGCCGGCGCGCGCCAGGCGCTCGCTGCGGTTACGTTGCTGGCCGGTCCAGCGGCCATCAAGAGGATTCATGAAAAACTCCAAAAAGTGGGTGCGGTCAGAGCACCACGAACAGCAGCCACACGACGACCGGCGCGACCAGTGTAACGATGCCGCCGTAGATCATCAGCTGGCGCAGGAACACGTCGCGGTCGATGCCCTGGGCACTGGCCAGCACGAGCGCGCCATTGGTCGAGAACGGGCTGACGTCGACGATGGTCGAGGCAACGGCCATGGCGGCGATGAAGCCGATGGCGTCGACCCCGGTGCCCGACGCCAGGAACGGCACGGCCAGCGGAATCAGCGAACCGAGCACTGCGGTCGAGGAAGCAAAGGCCGAGACGACGGCGCCGACGAACAGCAGCAGCAAGGCGACGGTCAGCGGCGAGGTCAGGCTGGCGACGCTCTCGCCGACCCAGGTGATGGTGCCCATCTTCTGCATCACGCCGACATACGTGCTGACGCCAACGATCAGCATGATCTCGGGCCACGACACCTGGCCGATGGCGCGCTTTTGCACCTGCGGCGACAGGATCGAAATCACCAGGCCGATGGTGAGGGCGACAAAGCCGATATCGAGCTTGAAGAACAGCACCAGCACCGCCAGTGCGGCCAGGCCAAACACGGTGACCAGCTGATGGAAGGTGGGACCGGCGTCCAGCGCAACTTCGCCTGCGCCCAGGCCGGAACCCGGGCCGCCGACGCCGACGGCGCTGACGGCCGCAGTCGAGCGCTGGGCAGTGAGACGTTCTTCGGTACCGGTTTCATTTTCGGCGTCGCCGTAAATTTGCGGGCCTTGCGCCGCAACCGCCACCGGTGGCGTGAACGGCGTCATGGGCATGCCTTTGGCACCCGACTTCGGCATTTCCTGGCGCATCAGTTTGGCGCCGCCAAACACGAAGAACAGGATGACCGACACGGCCAGGTTCACGCCCAGGCTAGTAAAAGCAGTGGTCAGCGGGGAGATCGGCAGCCCGGCTTCCATGACGACCTTGTTGGTGATGCCGCCGTAGATGCTGATCGGCGAGAAGCCACCGCCCTGCGCGCCGTGGATCACGAGCAGGCCCATCATCAGTGGATTGATCTTGTACTTGGCGGCGAAGCTCAGGGCAATAGGCGCGATGATCGCCACGGCCGCCGGGCTGACTGCGCCGACAGATGTCAGCAGCGCCGTCACGAAGAACATGACCCAGGGGATGGCAGCAATGCGCCCGCCCACGGCGCGCACGGCCTGCCGCACCAGCCAGTCGATGGTGCCGTTGTTCTGGGCCTGGGCGAACAGGAAGGTGATGCCGACCAGGGTCAGGAACAGTTCGGCCGGATAGCCGGACATGATCGCCTTGGTCTCCATGCTGAAGACGATGGTGCCGACCAGGAACGCGCCGACAAACGCGATGACGCCCATATTGATGGGCATGGCGGTGGCGACGATGAACATCAGTGCCAGGACGCAGATTGCTATGACATGAGAGGACACAGGGTGGCTCCTACGTGATGCGGCGCCGGCTCCACCCGGCTTTCCGCTGGTGATACGTCTCCAATGCAGGGCCTGTCACCGCGCCTCCTCGGTTGGGATGCGGGCCGGCACTGCTCTTTTGTTATGCAGGTTGTGACACAAAGGTAAACCCGATCGCCGCCCAGATCAATTACGCTGAGTTGGCGACGTTTACTGTCAGCGGAAGTGTTCCGCCCGCGGCGGGTAAAATCGATGCTGCAATACGGGCCACTGCCCCCAAAGACCAACATCGGAGAACAAGATGGACACCCACGCGACACCGCCCCCTGTATTCGACACGACACCGCGCTGCGTCCTGGTTACGGGCGCCACCGGATTCGTCGGCCAGAACCTGGTGCGGGCACTGCTGAAAGACGGGCACGCCGTGATCGCCCTGACGCGCGACACCGAACGCGCCGCGACGCTGCTCGGCGCCCAGGTGCGTGCGATCGCGTCGATGGACGACCTGCCGCCCGACACCAAAGTCGAAATCATCGTCAACCTGGCCGGCGCCCGCATTCTGGGCCAGCGCTGGACTGACGCGCGCAAGCATGCCCTGCGCCAGAGCCGCGTCGCGCTGACCGACAAGGTGATCGACTGGATCGGGCGTGCCAGCCACAAGCCGATGCTGCTGCTGTCGGCATCGGCGATCGGTTACTACGGTATCCAGCCGATTGGCGACGATGCCAAGCTCGACGAATCGGCGCCGCCGCAGTCGATGTTCATGTCGGATCTGTGCCGCGAATGGGAAGCCGCCGCCGCCGGCGCCGCACGTCATGGCGTGCAGGTGGAGTGCATGCGCTTCGGGCTGGTGCTGGGCCATGAAGGTGCGCTGCCGATGATGCTGCTGCCGATCCGGCTGGGTATCGGCGGCAGGCTGGGAAGCGGCCGGCAGTGGTTATCGTGGATTCACGTCGACGATCTCGTCGCCGGCATTGCGCACCGCTGGCGCCATGCGCTGAGCGACCGGTCGGCGCCGAAAGTCGGCGTGACCAACTTCACCGCGCCGATCGCGCTGTCGCAACTGGAGTTCAGCCAGGCGGCCGCGCGCGTGTGGAACAGGCCATGCGTGATTCCGACGCCGGGCTGGCCGATGCGGCTGGCGCTGGGCGAGCAGGCCGACTTGCTGCTGGAAGGGCAGCGGGTGGTGCCGCTGCGGTTCGCACGCGAGGGGTTTGTGTTTACGTATCCGGCGATCGAGGCGGCATTGCGCAGCCTGAAGTGACCGTGGGCGCGCTTGCGTCTCTCGCGCTAGTGCCCATGCGCGGTCGGGACACGCTCGAGTAGATCGTCCAACGCCGCCAGCGCGCTGCTGTCACTGGCCGGGGTTGGCACGCCGCCAATCGTCTGCATACGTCTTGGATCGATGAAAATTTTGCCGGCTTGTTCGATTGCTGGGGACCAGGAGACTGTCCCCGCCGCTTCGCTGACCACGATCCGTTTCTCCTTCACCGGAAAGGTCGGGCCCCACTCACCGATGCGCGACTTGAATCGCCGCATATCGCCGTTGGCGACGCCACGATAGACACGCTCGATTTTCACCTTCATCGTCTGGCATCCACCGCCATTCGAGATGCAGATCCTTTTTGATCCGTCTGGATTGAGCGTAACAAGCGGGCATGGCGGTGGACAGTCTGGTGTGCCGGACCGCTGCACGATGACTTGCTGGACTTCCCCGATCAGGATCACGTCCTGGGCAGAGACATGTGGGCTGACGCTGAACGCAACCGCTGCAAGCAGTAAGAAACGATGCATTTTCATTCCTTCTGGACGGAGATGAGCATTGCTCATATTAAGCCAGAAAACAGCGACGAGTCCGCGAAGCGGTCCGCGATTTCAGCGATCGCGGCATTACCAGGACCTGTCAGTTCGGTCTCGGTTCCGGTATCATTCGGCATGCTCAGTATTCCTTTCCAACCGTTTATTATTGGCGTCGCAGGCGGTAGCGGCAGTGGCAAGTCCACGGTGTCCAGGCAAGTGCTGTCGATGTTCGGCACCGAGATGGTATCGGTCGTGATGCAGGACGACTACTACTGCGACCAGACCCATCTCAGTCCTGAAGTGCGCACCCAACAAAATTACGACCATCCGCAGGCCTTTGAATGGTCATTGCTGGTGCAGCATGTGCAAGCCCTGCGCAGGGGCGAATCGATCGAGATGCCGGAGTACGACTTCACGCTCCACAACCGCTCCGATCGCACCATCCCGGTCAAGCCGGCCCCGGTCATCGTGATCGAAGGCCTGTTCGCCCTGTATGACCCTGCCCTGTGCGACATGATGTCGCTGAAGATCTTCGTCGATACGGCGTCCGACATACGCTTCATTCGCCGCATGCAGCGCGATATTACGGAACGCGGCCGTTCGGTGGAAAGCGTCATCAGCCAGTATCTGGACACCGTGCGGCCGATGCACAAGCAATTCATCGAGCCGACCAAACGCAACGCGGATATCATTATTCCGCACGGTGCGAATAATCCGGCGGTCGATATGATCACGACCAAGGTTGCAAGCGTAATCAGTCAGTTGGGGCGGGCTTGAGTGTAGCGGTCCGATGCGGCATCGCCAAGATTTAGTGCCACCAACCCCAAGCTTGACCAGCCGCTCTTAGCGCGACGGCGCGCGGTGCTTCAACATCCTGCACACCGCCGCCAGCGCCAGCAGATTCGGATCGCGCTCCCGAACCCGCAAAAAACTCAACCCAATCGTCTGCCGCATCAGATACTCATTCTTCAACGGTATCAGCTGCACCTTGTCGCCAAACGCATGCCTCACCCGTCCGGGCAGCAGCGTGTAGCCAATCCCCGCCCCGACCAGGTTCATCAACGAGAAAATATCGCCCACGCGCGTGACGATACTTGGCGCATACCCGGCAATCCGAAACGCTTCCTGAAATCCGTTGAAGGTGACAAAGCCATCCTTCAAACAGACGAATTTCTCGTCGGCGCAGGCGCGCAAATCCACCTCGGCCATACCCGCGTAGGGCGACCCGGCCGGCGCCGCGAAAAAAATCTCATCCTCGAACAGCACGATCGATTCGATATCCGGATCCGGCTCGGGCACCGCCATCAGCGCCGCATCGATCGCATTCTGCTTGAGCTTGTGCAGCAGGTCGGCATTCGATCCCAGCACCAGTTCGGTTTCGAGTTCCTGCTTGCGTAACTTGATGCCGATGATGACATCCGGGATAGTCCCGGTCGTGAGCGAATACAGCGAGCCGATCTTCAAATGATCGGCCGAATAGCCCGCTGCCGAGCGCGTCGCCGCGATCCCGTCGGCCATCAGCCGCACCACTTCGCGGCTCACATCGGCCAGCACCTGCGCCGCTTCATTAGGAATCAGGTTGCGCCCTTGCAGGCTGAAGAGCTGACAGCTCATGCCGTCCTCGAGCGAATGCAGCGCGCGGTGCACGCTCACGGCGCTGATGTCGAGCAAGCGCGCGGCGGCGTTCAGGTTGCCGCCTTCCATATATGCCAGCAGGATCTCGAGTTTGCGGAAGGTGATGTCGTCGCTGATCTGGCTGCGCATGGAGGCCCTGGGAAAAGAAATACCATGCGAGGATACTATGAACGGGCGCGCGGCTCTGCAATCACGCCCGGCGCCTGCCGCAAGCCGTCCTTGACGAACAGCCCCGGCGAGCTGTCGGCGTAGTCGCGCAGCACGTCCCACACCACCTTCACGCGCCGCAGCCGGTACAGGTCGGCCGGCGCGGCCAGCCAGAATGAGCGCTCGGCCGAGAACGCCGGCAGCACCGGCACCAGCCGGCCGTCGCCCGGCACCGCATACGGCGGCGCCATCATCAGGCCCATGCCCAGCGACGCCGCCTCGATCTGCGCCGTCATGCCCGAGCAGCACATGCGCCGGCGCGGCGTGAAGCCCAATTCATTCAGGTATGACAGCTCCCGGCTGGCCAGCCGGTCCTGCACGTAGTCGACGAAGTCATGCCGCGCCAGGTCGGCCTGCTCGCGGATCGCCGGATGCCGGGCCAGGTACGCCGGCGACGCGTACAGGTAGAAACGAAATGATGCGAGGCGCGTGACGACGTAGCGGCCCGTCGTGGGCGGGTCGAGCATCACGCCCAGGTCGGCCTCGCGGTTGGCCAGGTTGGCAAAGCGCGGCAGCGCCAGCAAGTCGATCTGCAGATCGGGATGCTGCGCCAGCAGATCGACCAGCAGCGGCGCGACCACCTTCACGCCGAACACCTCGGGCACGCCCAGGCGCACGACGCCGTGGGCCGCCACTTCGGCGCCGCCAATCTGCTCGGCCGCCGCCAGCGCAGCACCTTCCATCGCCTCGGCATGCGGTAGCAGCGCAGTGCCGACCTCAGTCAATTCATACCCTTCGCGCGAGCGGTCGAACAGCGTCGCGCCCAACTGGTGCTCGAGCCGGTCGATGCGGCGCGCCACGGTGGTGTGCTCGACGTTCAGTCGGCGCGAGGCGCCCGACAGGGTGCCGGCGCGCGCCAGTTCGAGGAAGAATCGTAAGTCTGTCCACTCAGGAAGCGTATTCATGAGAGCGCTTGTTCATGATCAAGGTGACAGATTGTGCGCTCGTGCACATTCCCCCTGCAAGCAAAACGCCCACCGTGGCTGTCCGAGCGTACGAATTGGTGCAGTGCACTAGCGAGCAAGCAACTGAGCCGCGTCAAATTCTGCACAGGCCCGGTGCAGCGAGCTGTGCATTAATGCACAACGGGGTGGGCAAACGTTGACTTTTAAACCAAAACCAGCAGGCGCACACTCAGCGGCATACGCGAGTACGCACTGCGGGCCGCGACAAAAAAACGAGGAGACAAGAATGCGTCCGACCAGGAAACTGAAGCTGCTGAACCAGTCCGCTTGCGCCCTGCTGGCCCTTTCCGGCGGTGCCATCGGCGCCGTCCACGCGCAGGAAGCCACGAGCGGGGTTGCGTCCAGCGCGGCGGCAGCGAACACCGAGGGAAACATGTCCAAGGTGGTTGTCACCGCCCGCCGGCGCGAAGAGTCGCTGCAGGACGTGCCGGTGTCAGTCACCGCGTTCTCGGCCGACCAGTTGTCCAAGCAGGCGATTCCCGACGTGACCGCCCTCGCCCTGTCGCTGCCCAACACCACGCTCAAGGCCTCGCGCGCCACCAACAGCACGCTGACCGCGTTCATCCGCGGCGTCGGGCAGGCCGACCCGCTGGCCGGGTTCGAGTCGGGCGTGGGCATCTACATCGACGACATCTACCTGGCCCGCCCGCAGGCCGCCGTGGCCGACATCTACGACGTCGAGCGCATCGAAGTGTTGCGTGGCCCGCAGGGCACGCTGTATGGCCGCAACACGATCGGCGGCGCGGTCAAATACGTCACGCGCAAGCTGGCGCCGCAGCGCGATGTGCGCCTGCGCGCCACGGTCGGCGAATACGGCCAGAAGGAAGCCGTGATCACGGCCAGCACGCCGGTATCCGATACCGCACGTGTCGGCGGCACGTTCGCGCGCTTCAAGCGCGACGGCTTCGGCGACAACCTCACTACCGGCAAGGGCAACTACGACAAGGACGTCACGGCCGGCCGTCTCTCGGCCGAGTTCACGCCCACCCAGGACCTGTTCGTCCGCTTCGCCGGCGACTTCACGCAAGACGATTCCAACCCCAAGAACGGGCACCGCCTGATCGTAGGGCGCACCAGCGGGGCGCCGATCCTGGACGACGTGTTCGACACGCGCGGCAACCTGACCCGCGCGCTGGGCCGCGAGCAAGAAGTGCGCTCGTACGGCGGCTCGGCCACGATCGAGTACAACGTCAACAGCGAGTGGAGCCTGAAATCGATCACCGCCGCGCGCCGCGACAAATCGTGGGCGCCGATCGACTTCGACGCCCTGCCCGTGGTCGACATGGAAGTGCCGGCGCTGTACACCAACCGCCAGTTCAGCCAGGAGCTGCAAGTGACCTACACCGGCGCGCGCCTGCAGGGCGTGGCCGGCGTGTACTACATGGACGCCAACGCCTACAACAAGTTCGACACCATCCTGGCCGGCGCCGTGCCCACCACGACCTTCACGATGGGCGATATCGACACAGAGGCCTGGGCCGCCTACTTCGACGGCAGCTACACCATCGTCGATGGGCTGAACCTGTCGCTGGGCGGACGCTACACGGTCGACAAGCGCGAAGCCGACGTGCTGCGCCAGATTTATTTCGGCCTGGCCGGCTCGCCCGAAATGGGCAACCCGAACGCGATCCTGTTCCGCACCGACACCGACCTGCGCGGCGGCCTGCTCGAGCGCGAAGACAAGAAATTCACGCCGCGCGTGGCCCTGAGCTGGAAGATGAACGACGCCCACAACCTGTACGCGTCGTACTCCGAAGGCTTCAAGGGCGGCGGGTTCGATCCGCGCCTGAACGTGGTGGGCACGCGCATCCCGATCGCCACCGCGCGCGCCGGCTATGCGCCCGAGACGATCGAAACGTCCGAGCTGGGCCTCAAATCGAACTTCAACGGCGGGCGCATCACGACCAACCTGGCCGTGTTCTACAGCGATTACCAGGACGTGCAGATTCCCGGTTCGGTGGCCATCGACACCAACGGCGACGGGCGCGACGACAGCTTCGCGGGCGTGACCACCAACGCCGGCAAGGCCGAGATCAAGGGCGTCGAACTCGAGGCGGTCGCCAACATCACGCCCAACTTCATGCTGGCCGGGATGTACAGCTACATCGACGCCAAGTACAAGGAATACATCGTGGCGAACGTCGACGTAGCCGGCCAGCGCACATTCCAGAACACCCCGAAAAACTCTGCCAACCTGCGCGCCAACTACGACATCCCGCTGCCGATCATGGGCCACAACGGGCGCGTGTCGCTGATCGGCAGCTACTCGTTCAAGGGCGCCACCAGCCAGTTCGAAACCGCGTCGATCCTCGACCAGGACTCGTACAAGATCTGGGACGCCAGCATCGTCTGGACCCGCGCCGATGGCAAGGTCCGCGCCGGCCTGCACGGCAAGAACCTCAACGACGAGCACTACAAAACCGCCGGCTACCTGTTCCCGACCTTGGGCAACGAAGGCACGCTCACCGCGTTCTACGGCAACCCCCGCACAGTCTCGGCAACCCTCGAGCTGCGCTTTTAACGTGCCAGCACAGACGAAAACGCATTAGCACCACGCGTCATCCCCGCGAAGGCGGGGACCCCAGTTCCCACCCGAAGTCAGTTAAGCAAAAGCCGCCGACACCAAACAGGAACCCCCGAGTGCTCTCCACCCCCATCACCTACACCAGCACCGACGGCCTGAGCCTCTACGCCCGCGACTACCCCGCCGCCGCCGGCCCAGCCCGCCTGCCGGTCATCTGCCTGCACGGCCTCACCCGCAACTGCCTCGACTTCGACGAACTCGCGCCGCAGCTGGCCGGCCTGGGCCGGCGCGTACTGGCCCTCGACGTGCGCGGCCGCGGCCACTCCGCGCGCGACCCGAACCCGGCCAACTACACGCCGTCGGTCTACGCCGCCGACGTTGTCGCCCTCACCCACGCGCTGGGCATCGCGCGCGCCGTCTTCATCGGCACGTCGATGGGCGGCCTGATCACGATGACGCTGGCCGCCACGCGCCTGGACCTGGTTGCCGGCGCGGTGCTCAACGACGTCGGCCCGGTGCTGTCGCCACGCGGCCTGGCGCGCATCGCCGGCTATGCCGGCAAACCGGCGCTGTTCTCGACCTGGGACGAGGCGGCCGGCTACGTCCGCGACATCAACGCCTGCGCCTTCCCCGACAACCCGGCCGCGGAGTGGAACAAATGGGCCCGGCGCGCCTTCGAGCAGCGCGACGACGGCCTGCTGTGCCCCCGCTATGATCCGGGCATCGCCACCAGCCTGCAGACAGGCCGCATGCCGGCCACGTCGCTGGCGCTGCGCCTGGCGTTCCGGCGCCTGACGCGGCACCGCCCGACGCTGCTGATCCGCGGCGCACTGTCCGACCTGGTCGAACCGGCGCAGGCAGCCTGGATGCGCAAGACGGCGCCCAGCCTGGTGTACGCCGAGGTGCCGAACGTTGGCCACGCGCCGATGCTGACCGAACCACCTGCGTTCGATGCGATCCGCGCCTTCCTGGTGCGCACGCCATAACTTACAAGAATACTCAAGGAGACGACATGCCCCATCCGATCAAACCATTCGCCCTGTCGCTGCTGGCCGCGTTCGCGCTGGCCGGCGGGTCCGAGGCAGCAGCCCAGGGCAAGGACTTCAAGGTCGCCCTCATCGCCGGCAAGACCGGCGCGCTCGAGACCTATGCGCGCGAGACCGAGAACGGCTTCATGCTGGGCCTCGAATACCTCACCAAGGGCACGATGGCCATCAACGGCCGCAAGATCCGCGTCATCGTCAAGGACGACCAGAGCAAGCCCGATCTGGGCCGCACGCTGCTGGCCGAAGCGTATGGCGACGACCGCGTCGATATCGCCGTGGGCACCACGTCGTCCGGCTCGGCGCTGGCCATGCTGCCGGTGGCGAAGGAATACAAGAAGGTCTTGATCATCGAGCCGGCGGTGGCCGACGCGATCACGGGCGACAAGTGGAACAAGTACATCTTCCGCACCGCGCGCAGTTCGATGCAGGATGCGCTGGCGGCTGCCAGCACGCTCAAGGGCGGCAGCGTGGGCTTCCTGACGCAGGATTACGCGTTCGGCCGCGACGCGATCAAGGCCGGCAAGGAAGCCCTGGCGGCCACCGGCAGCAAGGCCAGGGTCATCCACGAGGAATACGCGCCGCTGGCCACCACCGACTTCACGGCATCGTCGCAGCGCCTGTTCGACGCGTTGAAAGACAAGCCGCAGCCGCGCGTGCTGGCCATCGTCTGGGCCGGGCCCAATCCGATGAACAAGATCGCCGACATGAAGCCCGAGCGCTACGGCATCGCGCTGGCCCCGGGCGGCAATATCCTGCCCGTGATGAAGACCTGGAAGGCCTACGCCGGCACCGAGGGCACCATCTATTACTACTACGACTTTCCGAAAAACCCGATGAACGACTGGCTGGTGGCGCAGCACACCAAGCGCTTCAAGACCCCGCCCGACATGTTCACCGCCGGCGGCATGGCCGCTGCCAGCGCGGTCGTTGCAGCCCTGGGCAAGGCCCCCGACGGCAATGGCGACAAGATGGCCGCGGCGATGGAAGGCATGTCTTTCGAGACGCCGAAAGGCACCATGACCTTCCGCCGCGAAGACCACCAGGCGATCCAGCCGATGTACCACTTCCGCATCAAGAAGGATCAGAAGAGCGAGTGGGATTTGCTGGAACTGGTGCGCGAAATCCCGGCCGCCGAAATGCCGCTGCCGGTGCGGAACAAGCGCTGACATGGGTGCCGATACCAGCCCTGCCTCCCCGTCGCTGTCCACGCGCGGCCTGACGATCCGCTTCGGCGGCCATGTGGCCGTCGACGCGGTCACGGCCGACTTTTATCCCGGCACGCTGACTGTGATCGTGGGCCCGAACGGCGCCGGCAAGACCACGTGGTTCAACCTGATCTCGGGCCAGTTGCGCGCCAGCGCCGGCAGCGTGCACCTGCACGGGCGCGACATCACGCGCCTGGGCGCCGCCCGCCGCACGCGCCTGGGCATCGGCCGCGCGTTCCAGCTCACGAACTTGTTTCCGCTGTTGTCCGTGATCGAGAACGTGCGACTGGCGGTGCAAAGCTGCGCCGGCATGGGCCTGAACTTCTTCTCGGTCTGGTCCAGCCACAAGACCCTGATCGAGCGCGCCGAGTATTACCTCGAGCGCGTGGCGCTGGCTGCGCGGCGCGACATGCTGGTGGGCGCGCTGTCGCACGGCGACCAGCGCAAGCTCGAAGTGGCGATCTTGTTGGCGCTGCAGCCGTCCGTGATGATGCTCGACGAACCCACCGCCGGCATGAGCGTGGACGAAGTGCCGGTGGTGCTCGACCTGATCCGCGAGGTGAAAGGCGACGCCGCCAAGACCGTGTTGCTGGTCGAGCACAAGATGGACGTCGTGCGCCAGCTGGCCGACCGCATCGTCGTGCTGCACAACGGCGCGCTGGTGGCCGACGGGCAGCCGCGCGAGGTCATGGCATCAACCATCGTACAGGAAGCCTATCTTGGAACGTCCGACACCGAACATGCTCGCGCCTGATCCCGCGGCCGACCAACCCTTGCTGCGCCTGGCCGGCGTCCACACCCACATTGGCCAGTACCACATCCTGCAGGGCGTCGACCTGCAGGTGGCGCGCGGCGAGCTGGCCGTCCTGCTGGGCCGCAACGGCGCCGGCAAGACCACGACGCTGCGCACGATCATGGGCCTGTGGCGCGCCAGCAGCGGCAGCATCCACTTCGACGGGCGCGACATCACGGCATTCGGCACGCCGGACATCGCGCGCGCCGGCATCGCCTACGTCCCCGAGAACATGGCCGTGTTTTCCGAACTGACGGTGCGCGAAAACCTGCTGCTCGCCGCGCGCGACGGCCCGCTCGACGCCGCGCGCATCGACTGGATCTGCGGCTTCTTCCCGGCGCTGCGCAAGTTCTGGCATTACCCGGCCGGGAATCTGTCGGGCGGCCAGAAGCAGATGGTGGCGATCGCGCGCGCCATCGTCGAGCCGAGAAAACTGTTGCTGGTCGACGAGCCGACCAAGGGCCTGGCGCCGAGCATCGTGCAGAGCCTGATGGCCGCATTTCGCGAACTCAGGGCGCAGGGCACGACCATCCTGCTGGTCGAGCAGAACTTTCATTTCGTGCGCTCGCTGGGCGATGCCGCCAGCGTGATGGACGATGGCCGCGTGGTCCATGCCGGCCCGATGGCCGTGCTGGCCGGCGACGCCGCGCTGCAACAGCGCCTGCTCGGACTGTCGCTCGGGTCGTCGCCCGACACACATCTACAGGAGTGACCATGTCCGCAACCGTTCCCGCACCGCCGGCCGAGATCCAGCTGCCGGCCACCCGCCGCGACATCGCGCCGCTGCTGCTCGTGCCGGCGCTGATGCTCGTCATGCTGCCGCTGGTGGGGAGTTTCCCCACCTGGCTCACGCTCACCGTCGCGGGCCTGGCGATGGGCATGATGATTTTTATTATGGCCAGCGGCCTGACGCTGGTGTTCGGGTTGATGAGCGTACTCAATTTCGGCCACGGCGCCTTTGTCGCCGTCGGCGCCTTCTCCGCCACGCTCGTGCTGCTGCCGATGCGCGGCTGGCTCGAGATGGATTCGCTGCCGATCAACCTGGGCGTGCTGGCGCTGGCGATCGTGGTCGCCATGGTCGTCACGGCGCTGCTGGGCTGGGCCTTCGAGCGCCTGATCATCAAGCCGGTCTACGGCCAGCATCTGAAACAGATCCTGATCACCATGGGCGGCATGATCGTGGCCGAGCAGCTGATCCACGTGCTGTGGGGCGCCGAGACGATCGCCGTGCCGCTGCCCACGGCCCTGCGCGGCGCGATCCTGCTGGGCGACGCGACCATCGACAAGTACCGGCTGGTGGCGGTGGTGGTCGGGCTGGTGGTGTTCGCCGCGATGTTCCTGATCCTCAATCGCACGAAGATCGGCTTGCTCGTGCGCGCGGGTGTGGAGAACGGCGAGATGGTCGAAGCGCTCGGCTACCGCATCCGGCGCCTGTTCGTGATGGTGTTCGCGGCCGGCTCGAGCCTGGCCGGGCTGGGCGGCGTGATGTGGGGCCTGTACAAGGAAACGCTCACCGCCGCGATGGGCGGCGAGATCATGGTCATGCTGTTCATCGTCATCATCATCGGCGGCCTGGGGTCGGTGGGCGGCTGCTTCATCGGCGCCCTGCTGATGGCGCTGGTGGCCAATTACGCCGGCTTCCTGGCGCCCAAGATCGCACTGGTCTCGAGCATCGTCCTGATGATTTCGGTGCTGCTATGGCGGCCCGCGGGGCTGTATGCGAAGGGAAGGCGCTGAGCATGCTGATCCGACTTTTATCCGGCGACCTGCCGCGCAGCCGCATCCTCACCGTGGTGCTGGTGACCATCATGCTGGGCCTCGCGCTGGCGCCGTTCCTGACCTCGGGCGCGCGCCCGCTCAATACGGCCGCCACCATCTGCGTCTATATCGTGCTGGTCGCATCCTACGACCTGCTGCTGGGCTATACCGGCATCGTCTCGTTCGCCCACACCATGTTCTACGGAATCGGTGCGTACGGCATCGGGCTGGCGCTGGCGCGCGTTGACGAGCCCACCTGGGGCGTCGCCATGACGGGCCTTGGCCTGGCGCTGCTGCTCTCGCTCGCGCTGGCGCTGGCGGTGGGCCTGTTCGCGCTGCGCGTGCAAGCCATCTTCTACGCGATGATCACGCTGGCCGTGGCCTCGTCGTTCGCGGTGCTGGCCTCGCAGCTGTCCGACTTTACCGGCGGCGAGGATGGCGTGACGTTCAGCGTGCCGGACGTACTCTCGCCCAGCTTCCTGCTGTTCGAAGATCAGGTGCTCGGGCGCTATGTCGATGGCAAGGTGCTGACCTATTACGTCGTGTTCTTCGGCTGCCTGCTGCTGTTCCTGTTCCTGCTGCGGCTGGTCAACTCGCCGTTCGGCCGGGTCCTGCTGGCGATCCGCGAAAACGCGTTTCGCGCCGAAGCGCTGGGTTATCGCACGATGGTGTACCGGATCTGGGCCAATCTGCTGGCCGCGCTGACGGCCAGCCTGGCCGGTGCGCTGATGGCGCTGTGGCTGCGCTATGTCGGCCCGAAGACGTCGCTCGGCTTCGAGGTCATGACCGACATCCTGCTGATCGTGGTGATCGGCGGCATGGGCACGATGTATGGCGCGGTGGTGGGCGCCACGCTGTTCGTCCTGGCCCAGAACTACCTGAAGGAACTGATGGCGCATGGATCGACCGCGCTCGAGGGCGTGCCGGTGCTGGCCGCCGCCCTGCATCCGGACCGCTGGATGTTGTGGCTGGGCGTGCTGTTCATCCTGTCGATCTACTTCTTCCCGATCGGCATCGTCGGCAAGCTGCGCCTGCGCGCGTGGCTGGCGCGACGGCAAGCGAACTCGTGAGAATTCCCGGACCTCTGCGGAGGTCTTTTTTATTGTTGGCGTTCTCTTGAGCGGGCACCGACCCGCTCAAGGTCGATCGGTTCCCTTCCCCGCGTTGAGTCAGGCCGATCCCGCCGCCCGACCGCCCCGACGCACCGCAATACCGCAGCGCCTGCCCTTTCTATGATGAAGCTGGCATTGGCCCCGACGTCGCCAGCGCGGGGAATCCCATCCTTCTGGCCCAACAACGGTAACGCTCAATGAAACGACTCAATTACTTGCTTGCGACCGCAGTGGTCTCGGCCGCCACCGCCGCGCCCCTGGCCGCGCAGGCCAGCGGTATCGAAGTGCTCAGCGAAGGCTTCGGCAACCTGGCCGATCTGGCGGGCTGGGCCAGCATCAACCGCAGCTTTCCACCTGGCGCCGCTTGGTTCCAGGGCAATCCCGACGTATTCACTGCCCAGGCCGGCGCACCTGGCGCGTACGCCGCCGCGAGCTTCCTCAGCGCTGCCAACGGCTTCGGCGTGGTCGACAACTGGCTGATCACGCCCACGCTCACGCTCAGCGGCCTGACCACGCTGTCGTTCTTCACCAACCGCGAGCTCGTCGACGGCTTCGACGACCTGCTCGAGGTACGCTTCGGCAGCGGCAGCGGCACCGACGCGGCGTCCTTCGATACGCTCTTGACCACCATCGGCGGCGCGGGCGACTTCCCCGCCGAATGGCAGCAATGGAACGCCGACCTCACAGTCGATGGCGAGGGCCGCTTTGCGTTTCGCTACCTGGGCGACCCGGCCACGCTGAGCTATGTCGGGCTCGACGCGGTGCGCGTCGTCACCTCGGTGCCCGAGCCGACCAGCCTGCTGCTGCTGGCCAGCGGCCTGGGCGTGCTCGGCCTGCTGCGCCGCCGCGAACGTCATTGATTCCGGAGCCACCATGCGACCTGCTTCCCCACTATTCTTCCTTGCACTGGCGCTGCTGTGCGGCATCGCCGGCGCCACCCCGCCAACCCCTGCCGCGCAGGGCCTCACCGTCATGCGCGATGCCGAAACCGGCCAGCTGCGCGCGCCCACGCCAGGCGAACTGAAAACGCTGCGGCGCCAGTCGAGCACCACGCCGCGACCGGCGCCGTTCGCCGAAATCGTCGGCCCCGGCGGCGAACGCACCGTGGAACTGGGCGAGCGCGGCCTGGTATATGCGGTGGTCCGGCGTAGCGCAGACGGCACGGCGACGCAGCACTGCGTCGCCAGCGCCCATGCCGCCACGCAGGCAATTGAACAACCCGTAGCGCCCGCAGGAGCATCCCATGACCACCATTAAGCGCATGGGCAACCTGGGCGCCGGCGCCGTGGCACGCCTGCTCGCGTGCGTGCTGCTGGGCTTTGTCGGCCTTGGCGCCGGTCCCGGTGCCGGCACCGGTGCAGCGCACGCCGCCACCATCGTCATCGTCAACCAGAACGCCGCCGGCGTCGGCTTCAACGATCCCGCGCCGGCCGAACCGGTCGGCGGCAATCAGGGCGTCACGCTCGGCGAGCAGCGCCTGTACGCCTTCCATTATGCGGCCGACATCTGGGCTTCGCACCTGGTCAGCGATGTGCCGATCCGTATCGGTGCGGCCTTCCTGCCGCTCGACTGCAACGCCACCGGCGCCGTGCTGGGCGCGGCCGGCGCGAACCAGGTCGTGGCCGAGTTCGCGGGCGCACCGGTACGCGGGCCGTGGTATCCAGGCGCCCTGGCGGGCAAGCTGGCCGGCGTCGATTTCGCCGGGCCAACCGTGCCGCACATCATCGCCCGCTTCAATTCGCGCCTGGGCCTGTTCCCCGACTGCGTGCCCGGCCTGACCTTCTATCTGGGGCTGGACCGCAATGCCGGCGACGGCATCGACCTCGTCACCACGCTGCTGCACGAAATCGCCCATGGACTCGGCTTCCAGACCTTCACCGATGACGCAACGGGCGAGCAGCTACAAGGCAGGCCATCGGTGTGGGATTTCTATCTGCTCGACAATGTGCGCGAGCGCGTGTGGGCGCAGATGAGCAATGCCGAACGCGTCGCCAGCGCCACCGCCTGGCGCGGCCTGTCGTGGAACGGCGCGTTTGTCACCGCTGCGGTGCCCGCAGTGCTCGACCCGGCGTCGCGGCTCACGATCAGCGGCGCCGCCGCCGGCAACGCCGCGCGCAACTACTTCGTGGGCGCTGCGAACTTCGGCCCGTCGATTGGTTCGGCGCCCTTCAGCGGGCAACTGATGCCGGTGGTGGACCAGCCGAACGGCGCCGGCCTGGCGTGCACGCCTTTGAGTCCGACCAATGCGCTGGCGGTGCGCGGCAACGTGGCGCTGGTCGATCGGGGCAGTTGCGACTTCACGGTCAAGGCGCGCAATGTGCAGACAGCCGGCGCCATCGGCATGATCCTGGCCGACAACGTGGCCGGTGAAGTGGCCGACCTGCCCGGCGTCGCACCGGACATCGCGATCCCCTCGGCGCGCATCACACTGGCCGATGGTCTCGCGCTGAACGCCGCGCTCCAGAACCGCTCGCGCACCCGTTCGGGCGTGGTGGCGCGCCTGGCCAGCGACCCGAGCCGGCTGGCCGGGGCAGACACCAGGGGGCGCATGCTGCTCTACACGCCGAACGTCCTTGCGCCCGGCTCGTCGGTATCGCATTTCACCACCGAGGCCCGCCCGAACCTGCTGATGGAGCCAGCGATCAACGACGACCTGCTCCACGTTGTCAGTCCGCCGCGCGACCTGACCTTGCCGCTGCTGCGCGACATTGGGTGGTAATGCGTGGGTGGTAATGCGTGGGTGGTAATGCGTGGGTGGTGAAGCGTGGGTGGTAGAGCGGGCCAGCGTGAATAAAAGCAAAAAGCCGGCAACCTTCGCGGGTTGCCGGCTTTCGGGAACTGCACGCGCGGTGGCTTACGCCTCGGCGCCCTTGTTGAATGCTGCCACGCCGGCGACGATCTCGGCCTTGGCTTCATCGATGCCAGCCCAGCCTTCGATCTTGACCCATTTGCCGGCTTCGAGATCCTTGTAGTGCTCGAAGAAGTGCTGGATCTGCTTCAGGCGCAGCTCTTCCACGTCGTCGAGCGACTGGATTTTTTTGTACATCGGCAGCACTTTTTCAATCGGCACTGCGATGACCTTGGCGTCGCCGCCGCCGTCGTCGGTCATCTTCAGCACGCCCAGGGCGCGGCAACGGACCACGACGCCTGGCGGCAGCGGGAACGGGGTGATGACCAGCACGTCGCACGGGTCGCCGTCGTCGGCGATGGTTTGCGGCACGTAGCCGTAGTTGCACGGGTAGTGCATGGCCGTACCCATGAAACGATCGACGAAGATCGCGCCGGTGTCCTTGTCGACTTCGTACTTGACCGGATCGGAATTCATCGGGATTTCGATGATGACGTTGAAGTCGTTCGGCACGTCTTTGCCAGCTGGGACGTTATTCAAGCTCATGAGAGGATCCTTGGTTGCAAAAGAGTCAAAATTAGTCCGTCATTATAGCGAAAGGCTCGCGTTACAACACGGTCGCCAGTGCGCACTGCCGGTAATGCCTGGCCGCCGGCTCGTCCTGCCCCAGCGCCTCATGCATCTGCGCCAGTTTCAGGTGGGCTTCGCGCACCATCGCCGCTTCGGTCGCGTCCGACAAGGCTTGCTCCAGATAACGCTGGGCTTTGCCCCACAGCTTCTGCTTCAGGCACAGTGTGCCGAGCGTGAGCGCCAGTTCGGCGTCGAGCGGCCGTTCGCGGCGCCAGGTTTCGCAGGCTTCGATCTGGGCCAGCAGCGACGGCGAGCCGGCCGGGCTGGCCGCATCGCGGTAGGCGCGCACGACGCGCTCGTCCCAGTTGGCCTTGAGCGACTCTTCGGCAATCGCGCGTGCCTCGTCGTGCAGGCCGCGCGCATTGAAGGCGCCGGCGGCGCGCGCCGCCACGTACGGCACGGTGCGGTCTTGCGCCGGCACGGTGGCCCAGGTCCAGCGGATCGATTCGGCGTCGTGGTCTTCTTCGCCCAGCAACGCTTCGTAGGCCATCTCGCGCAGGCGCCGGGCCAGCGCCGGATGCAGCGCATTGCGCTTGTCGAGGATGCGCACCAGGCGCAGCACCTCGGGCCAGTTGCGGGCCTGCTGGTTGGCCTTCATTGCCCATTGCAGCGCGTGGATGTGGCGCTGGCCGCTGGCATTGAGTTCGGCCACCGCTTCCAGCGCCGCTTCGGGACGATGGTCGTCGACCAGCAGTTCGGTCAGCGTCATCAGGCGCGCCGTCTTGAGCGTGGTGTCGTGCGCGATGCCGGCCAGCCAGGCGTCGCGTCGCGCCGGTTCGCGCATGCGGTGCGCCGCGCGTGCGCCGATCAGGGCCGCCATGCCGGTGTTCTCGGGCAGGTCGGCGGCGCGCATCGCGGCTTTTTCAGCGTGGCCGAAGCGGCCCTCGAACAAGGCTTTCAACGCATCGCGCAAGCCCTTGTTGCCATCGCGCTCGCGCCGGCGCTGGCGGTACGCCGCCACCCGCTGCGGCATGCGCGCCGTGGCGTAGAAGGTGCGCACCAGCACGTACAGCGTGGCGAACAGCAGCATCAGCACCACGACGAACAGATTGAGCGACATGTCGATCCGGTGCGGCGGATAGAACAGCACCACATTGCCCGGATTGAAGCGCGCCGTCACCGCGATGCCGATGGCCGCGGCCATCAGGGCGACTAACCAGAGAAGTAAACGCATGCTTATCGCTTCACTTTCATTGCTTCGCTTTGTAGTTGCGCACTGCGCCCAGGCTGTCGGCCAGGGTCGGCAGCTCGATCGTCAAGTCGTTGGCCTGCACCTGGCGCAATGCCGCCTGGGCCGATTGCGTGGTGCGGGCGCGCGTGTCGAAATACTTGGCCAGCATGGTCTGGGCCGTGGCCAGATCGTCGCGGAAGGTCGCCTCGTTACGCGACAACAGGGCCAGGCGTGCGTTGAGCAGGCGCAGTTTCAGGTTTTCGCGCACGAAGAACGATTCGCTCGGCGAGAGCATCAGGGCTTCAGGCTCTTCGACGCTGCGCACGCGGATCAGCTGGCGCACATCGTCCCACATCTCCTGGCTCCAGAGACTCCAGGTTTGCAGCAGCCGCTGGCCAACGCCAAGCGATTCTGGCGGAACCGCCGGCGCACTCTCCTTCGCCGGCGCAGCTGCAGCATCGAGCCGGCGCGTCGTGCGCACCGGCGCCACCGGCAGCAGCGGCCTCTCGTCGGACAGCATCGGCAGCGTCTCGACCTGGACGATCACATTGTCCAGGCGCAGCGCGACGCCGGGCAGGTCCACCGCCGGCAAGGCCTTGAGCTTGTCGATATCGGACGCGATCGCGCGGCGGATGGTGAGAAATTGCGGCGCGTTCGAACTCGAGACGGCGCGGTCGGCGTTCTGCAGCGCGATCAGCGCGCCCTGCACATTGCCGGCCAGTTGCAGCTGCTGGCTCGCGGTGGCGAGCACCTGCTCGATTTCGGACAGCGCCCACTCATCGCGGTTCTGCGACAGATCTTTATACAGCTGCTCGAGCGCGACCTGCTGGCTCTGCGCTTCGCTCTGACGGCTTTCCAGCACGCCGACCTTGATCTGCAGCTCTTTCGACTGGTCGGCCACGTCGCGCGCCAGCGCCGCCGTCTCGGCATTGACTGCATTGCCCTTCTGCAGGCTGCGCGCCATGTCCTGGCGCAGCGAGTTGATGCGGGTATGCGACGAGAAGGTTTGCAGCGCCAGCAGCACCGCCAGCGCGATCACGGCCAGCGGCCATGGGCGCGCCACGCGCTCGAGCAGGCCGCGCGTGGCCGGGCCGCTCGGGCGCGGCGGCGCGGCCGGCGGCACGGGAGCATCGTCCGGCTTGTGAAGGCTGGGAGCGGGCACATTGGCCTGGGGTTGGTCTGGATTGTTCGGCAATTCGTTCATTATTGTGATTGTAACGCTGCTAGTAGGCGTGCATCGCCGGAACCGGTGAGGAGCACGTGCTCCAGGCCCAGCGCACGGGCCGTCTCGGCGATCCGCGCGTGGGGCACGATCAGGCGCTGCTGCATGAAGCATGGCATCAGCGCACCCGCGCTGCCTTCGGCGCCATCGTCGAGAGATCGTACCAGCCCGGCCAGTCCGCGCAGGGCTTCCGAGCTCGTGATTATCCAGTCGTTTGGCTGCGCCAGCAAGGCGCGCAATCGTGCGGCCAGTTCGGGGGTCAATACCGGCGTGGCGCGGCGATAAGCCGCCACGGCATCGACCCGTGCGCCGGCGGCGCGCAACGCATCGGCCAGCAGTTCGCGGCCACCGTCGCCACGCACGATCAGCACGCGTTGACCGGCAAACGCCGCCAGGTCGAGACTCTGCAGCAGATGCTCGGAATCGCTGTGCGCACTGTCGGCCGGGCTGAAGATGGTGAACGCGTCGCCGCGCACGCCATGCCGCCCCAGCGCGGCGCGGCTGCCGTCGCCGACGATCGCGAGCGGCACGGCGGGCGGCCAGGCGTCGACGTACGCGAACGCCGCATCGATCGCATTCGGCGACACGAACGCCACCAGCGCAAAATCATCGAGTTCGGCCAGCGCCGCGCGCAGGGGCGCCACATCGGCGACCGGGCCGATCTCGAGCAGCGGCAGGATCACGGCCGTGCGGCCGCTGCCCTCGACCGCCTGCGCCAGCGCAGCGGCCTGCGCGCGCGGGCGCGTGATCACGACAACGCGATCGGCATCAGGCATCCGCTCAGTTTTCCTGACTGGCGGCGGCATCGATGCGGCACGCCGCCAGGATGGCATTCGCATCCTGCTGGGCCAGCAATTCGGACACTTGCTCGCCCAGGTACTCGGGCTGCCCGACCGGGCCGGTGACTTCGGCATGCGCACTGCGCTTGCCGTCGGGCGTGGCCACCATCGCGCGCAGCCGCAACTGGCCACCGTCCACGGTGGCGAACGCCGCCAGCGGAATCTGGCAACTGCCGCCAAAGATGCGCGACACCTTGCGCTCGGCCAGCACTGCGCTGGCGGTGTCGTCATGGTTCAGCGGCGCCAGCACGGCGCGCAGGTCGACGCCGTCGCTGCGCGCGCTGCTGAGAATCTCGATCGCCATCGCGCCCTGCCCGGCGGCCGGCAAGCTCGTTTCGGGTTCAAGCAGCGTGCGGATGCGCTGCGGCAGGCCCAGGCGCTTGAGGCCCGCGGCGGCCAGGATGATGGCGGCATATTCGCCGCGATCGAGCTTGCCGAGGCGCGTGTCGAGATTGCCGCGCAGCGGCAGGATCACCAGGTGTGGATAGCGCGCCGCGATCAGCGACTGGCGGCGCAGGCTGCTGGTGCCGACGATGGCGCCGGCGGGCAGCGCGGCCAGGCTGTCATAGTCGTTCGAGACAAAGGCGTCGCGCGGGTCTTCGCGCTCCAGCACGGCCGTGAGCTCGAAGCCTTCGGGCAGCTCCATCGGCACGTCCTTGAGCGAGTGCACGGCCAGGTCGGCGCGGCCTTCGGCCATCGCGACTTCGAGTTCCTTGACGAACAGGCCCTTGCCGCCCACGGCCGACAACGTGCGATCGAGAATCTGGTCGCCACGGGTTGTCATTCCGAGAATCTCGACACTACACTGTGGATATAATGCTAATAGCCGGTCGCGCACGTGCTCTGCCTGCCACATGGCCAGGCGGCTCTCGCGGGATGCGATAATCAATCTCGTAGGCGCCGCCGGTGCGGCCAAAGTACCCTGCTGTATCGCTGTCAACACTCGAATTCTTTCACTGTCATTGGGCCGATCCGGACGATGCCGGTAGCCGCTCCCTGCATAAGATCACAAATTTTATCATGGGGGCCTCTTGCAGACCGTGGCCAACCGCCCTCGCACAACGCTCACTTGTGGTCGATATGAACAACACTGCTCTCCCAGACGTAACCACCGGCGCCGACAAGGACGCGCCGCTCAAAGAAGACATCCGCCTGCTCGGCCGCCTGCTCGGCGACGTGCTGCGCGACCAGGAAGGCGCCGCCGTCTTCGACCTGGTCGAAACCATCCGCCAGACCGCCGTTCGGTTCCGGCGCGACGACGACCCGGACGCCAGCGAGGAACTCACGACGATGCTGCACGGGCTCACGCGCGACCAGACTATCTCGGTCGTGCGCGCGTTCTCGTACTTTTCGCACCTGGCCAATATCGCCGAAGACCAGCACCACAACCGGCGCCGCCGCGCGCACCTGCTGAAGGGCTCGGCCCCACGCGCCGGCAGCATCGGCTATGCGCTGGACAAGCTGGCCGGCGCCGGGATCGGGCGCGAGCAGGTGCAGACTTTCTTCAAGGATGCCCTGATTTCGCCCGTGCTCACCGCCCACCCGACCGAGGTGCAGCGCAAGAGCATCCTGGACGCCGAACACGATATCGCGCGCCTGCTGGCCGAGCGCGACACGCCACTCACGCCGCGCGAACGGCAGCGCAACGAGCAGATGCTGCACGCGCGCATCGCCACGCTGTGGCAGACGCGCATGCTGCGCTACTCCAAGCTGACGGTGGCCGACGAAATCGACAACGCGCTTTCCTACTACCGCATCACCTTCCTGCGTGAGCTGCCGGCGCTGTACGACGACATCGAATTCGAGATCGCCGAACAATACGGCGCTGCGGGCAGCGCTGAACATTCCGCCCCCCAGCCGCACGCGTCGTACTTGCAGATGGGCAGCTGGATCGGCGGCGACCGTGACGGCAACCCGAACGTCAACGCCGACACGATGCGCCACGCACTGACGCGCCAGTCGACGACGATCCTCGATTTCTACCTCGATGAAGTCCATACGCTGGGCGCCGAATTGTCGGCATCGACGCTACTGGTGGGCGTGACGCCGGCGCTGGAACTGCTGGCGCAGAGTTCGCCCGACGCCTCGCCCCACCGCAGCGACGAGCCATACCGGCGCGCGCTGATCGGCATCTATGCGCGCCTGGCCGCCACCGCGCGCGAGCTGGGCGTGGGCCACATCCTGCGCAAGGAAGTCGGCCACGCGGCGCCATATCTCGACCCCGAGCTGTTCGCGGCCGACCTGGAAACGCTGGCCGACTCGCTGCGCCAGAACCACGGCGCCGTGCTCACCACGCCGCGCCTGGCGGGCTTGCTGCGCGCAGCGCGCATCTTCGGCTTCCACCTGGCGTCGCTCGACATGCGCCAGAGTTCGGACATCCACGAGCGCGTGCTGGCCGAACTGCTCAGCCGCGCCGGCGTGGAGCCCGACTACGCCGCGCTCGACGAAGACGCCAAGATCGCGCTGCTGCTGCGCGAACTCGATGGCGCCCGACCGTTGATCTCGCCGTGGGAAACCTACGGCGAAGAGACCATGTCGGAACTCGCGATCCTGCGCTGCGCGCGCGACATCCGCCTGCGCTACGGTCCGCGCGCGATCCGCAACTACATCATCTCGCACACCGAAACAGTATCCGACCTGCTCGAAGTGCTGCTGCTGCAAAAAGAAACGGGTTTGCTGCGCGCCAGCGCGGCGACGGGCGAAGTGATGGTGATCCCGCTGTTCGAAACGATCCCCGACCTGCAGCGCGCGGCCGGCATCATGGACGCGTGGATGGCCTTGCCGTTCGTGGCCAACCTGATCGAGAAACAGGGCCGCCTGCAAGAGGTCATGCTGGGTTACTCGGATTCGAACAAGGACGGCGGCTTCCTGACATCGAACTGGGAGCTGTACCAGGCCGAACTGAAACTGGTCGAGGTGTTCGCGCAGCAGAAGGTCAAGCTGCGCCTGTTCCATGGCCGCGGCGGCACTGTCGGCCGTGGCGGTGGGCCAAGCTACGACGCGATCCGCGCCCAGCCACCGGGCACCGTCAATGGCCAGATCCGCCTGACCGAACAGGGCGAAATCATCGCCTCCAAATTCTCGAATGCCGAAATCGGCCGGCGCAACCTGGAGCTGCTGGTGTCTGCCACGCTGGAAGCAAGCCTGACGCCCAACACGGCCAGCCTCGAGCAGACCGAGCGCCTGCACCGCTTCGAATCCGTCATGGCCGAGCTGTCGAACCGCGCCTATAAAGCCTACCGCGACCTGGTGTACGACACGCCGGGCTTTACCGATTACTTCTTCGCCGCCACGCCGATCGCCGAGATCGCCGAGCTCAATATCGGTTCGCGCCCGGCGTCACGCAAGTCGACGCGCCGCATCGAAGACCTGCGCGCGATTCCATGGGGCTTCTCGTGGGGCCAGTGCCGCCTGCTGCTGCCGGGCTGGTTCGGGTTCGCGTCCAGCGTCAAGGGCTGGCTGGGCGAAGGTGACCGCGACGCGAAACTCGAAGAGCTGCGCACGATGTATGCGGAGTGGCCGTTCTTCGCCACGCTGCTGTCGAATATGGACATGGTGCTGGCCAAGACCGACCTCGCGATCGCCTCGCGCTATGCCGGCCTGGTGCCCGATGTGGGCCTGCGCGAACGCATCTTCCGCCGCATCGCCGCCGAACATGGCGAGACGCTGCGCTGCCTGGAGTCGATCACCGGCGCCAGCGAGCGGCTCGCGGGCAATCCGCTGCTGGCGCGCTCGATCCAGAACCGCTTTGCCTATCTGGATCCGTTGAATCACTTGCAGGTCGAGCTGATTCACCGGCGCCGGGCCTTGAGCGGCGACCCCGAGAAAGCCGATCCGCGCGTGCATCGGGGGATTCACCTGTCGATCAACGGCGTGGCGGCGGGCCTGCGCAATACGGGCTAAGCGCTGGGCTTCTGCTCAGAGCTTGAACGAAAGGCCGACGGTCAGCGCTGCATCCGGCGAGCGCCGGTTCAGGCCAAGTGCAAGCATGGTGTCGAGCTGGCAGCGGTTCGACACCAGCCAGGTCGCGCCGGCGTCGAACGTGGCGACCGTGCCACCGTCGGCGGCGCGCGCGATCTGCGGCGCCGCCAGTTCGACAAACACGCCCCAGGCGGGCGTGATCGCCTTGCCGAGCACCACGCCGGCCAGGCCATACCCATAGCGTTTGTCAGCGTCGTTGCGCTCCTGCCCGGCGCCGCTCGTGACGCCCAGCGACATGTCGGCTGGCAGTTCCCATTCGCCGGTCAGGCGCAGCGACGGGCGCACGCGCTGGCCGCGCCATGCCCGCGAGCCGGTGGGCAAGTCGGCTTGCAACACCAAGCCCACCGAAGGCCGGCCCTCCGCCGCGTCCTGCACATGCCAGCGCATGCCGACAGCCGCGTCGGCGTAACCGGCAAGGCTGTCGGCGCCACGTGTGTGCTCGACCGTGCGCCCGTCCGTCTCGACCCGCAATTCAAGCACGTCGCCCACGCCGTAGCGCAGCAGCGTCGGCATGCTGTAGGTACGCGTGCGCACGCCATCGGTTTTGTCGCGCTCGGCCAGTACGCTGGTCTCGACCTGCCATTGGCCGCGGCCGACGACGTCCGTGGAATCGACGAAATTGGGGCGATCGGGAACGATCGCGTCCTGGGCGGCGGCCGGCAGAAGCGTCAGCGTGGCAAGACAGGCGAAGGCAATGCGCGGGAAAGAGCTCGGATACATAGGGTCTTTTCAGGAAGGGAAATACAAGCTTGCGCCAAAAAAAACGCCCGGCGCAAACCGGGCGATTTTCCCACGCCGAACCAGTCGGTGCGCAGCTTATTGACTATTGATTACTGATTGTGCAGGAACGTCTTGAGCTTGTCCGAGCGCGACGGCTGGCGCAGCTTGCTCATCGCCTTCGCTTCGATCTGGCGAATCCGCTCGCGCGTCACGTCGAACTGCTTGCCCACTTCTTCCAGCGTGTGGTCGTTCGACATCTCGACGCCGTAGCGCATGCGCAGCACCTTCGCTTCGCGCGGCGTCAGCGAATCGAGCACTTCCTTGATCACATTGCGCATCGAGGCGTGCAGCGCGGCGTCCAGCGGGGCCAGCGTGGCGTTGTCTTCGATGAAATCGCCCAACTGCGAATCGCCGTCCTCGCCCATCGGCGTTTCCATCGAAATCGGCTCTTTCGCGATCTTCATGATCTCGCGAACCTTGTTCTCTGGCATTTCCATCTTCAGGGCCAGGGTCGGCAGATCCGGCTCGCTGCCGGTTTCCTGCATGATCTGGCGCGAGATGCGGTTCATCTTGTTGATCG
>Ga0265780_10001910_pt1 | contig 28871 bp, 33 predicted proteins | sample P1T30metagenome_FD_192432 | JGI IMG/M metagenome (GOLD analysis project Ga0265780, IMG submission 192432) | Plant litter microbial communities from East Loma Ridge, Irvine, California - P1 T30 | ecosystem: Environmental > Terrestrial > Plant litter > Unclassified | place: USA: California...
GACCAGCGACTTCGGCCGCGCCCCGATTTCCGACGTGCTCGACCTGCGCGGCTTTAACTTGAACGACAAGCTGGAGCTGGATCCGGACTTCTTGCAGGTCGAAGAAGAACATGGTCATGAGCACGACCACGATCACGACCATTGCGGCCACGACCATGCCCATGGCGAGGCCTGCAACCACGACCACCACCATGGCCGCCACAGCGACGAGATCGCCGCCTTCGTGTTCAAGAGCGAGCGCGCATTTGACCCGGAACGCCTGGAACAATTCCTGGGCAGCCTGGTCCAGGTGTTCGGGCCGCAAATGCTGCGCTACAAGGGCGTGCTGCGGATGCAGGGCGTGGACCGCAAGGTGGTATTCCAGGGCGTGCACCAGATCATGGGCAGCGATGTGGGACCGAAGTGGGGCGACAGCGAGACGCCCGCGACCAAGATGGTGTTTATTGGTAAAAATTTACCAAAAGACGTATTTATCCGCGGACTTGAACAATGTTTGGTATAAACTATGTCGGTTTGACCGGCCTGCCGGGGTTGCATGACGACCCGCGGCGACAGTTTATCGCGGCCGGCGCACCGGACGGACCGGAGCGCTATATACTAGCCGCCAGCCTGCTGTAACGAACTGTCCTTGCTGCACACACAGCGCGGCCAGAGAAGGGATGGCGCCACGTCGCCATCAAGGCAGCTTGCCTCGCACACACCTTTCAAGGGTGAAATTGTTGGCAGGCTGATAAAATGAAAACCTCTGTCGTATCGAAGGCATCATGACTAAAACAACGAAACCCACTAGCGCCCAGCCTGAAGATCGCCTCCTGACGGAAGAAGAGATCCGGGCGATGGGCGATGACGATTACATGAATCCGGCTCAGCTCGCGTTCTTCAAGAACCGCCTGCAGGAACTCGAGAAGGAACTGCTCAAGAACGCCGGCGAAACCACCGAACACCTGCGCGAGACCGTCCTGGTGCCCGACCCGGCCGACCGCGCAACGATCGAAGAAGAACACGCGCTCGAACTGCGCACCCGCGACCGCGAACGCAAGCTGCTCAAGAAAGTCCAGCAATCGATCCAGTCGATCGACAGCGGCGAATATGGCTGGTGCGAAGAAACCGGCGAGCCGATCGGCATCCCGCGCCTGATCGCACGCCCAACCGCCACGCTGTCGCTGGAAGCCCAGCAGCGTCGCGAGCTCAAGCAAAAACTGTACGGCGACTGATCGGGTGCGTCGTCCAATGAAAAAGCATGCGACCTCGTCGCATGCTTTTTTTGTTTATATCGGTGGAAAACCGACGCTTTATCCTCATTGCATATAAAGTTCTGCCTCCATGCGTACGGATTGGTTTCCCTTCGGATACACTAGCTCCGGCCGCGTGTGCACAGCACTTGCAGCGGGTGTTCGTGCTATGGTTTCGCACGGCTGGTCTAACTGATAACAGTGAGCATGGGGCTTTTCTCTTTCCTGAAGAAAAAGAATGACGAGGTGGTGGCGCGCGACTGGCCGCCGCCAGAGTCGCGCCTGCGCGGCGAACCGTCACGCCTGGACACCGAGGCCGAACGCGAGCGCCAGCGCGAGATCGCGCGCGCCACCGCCGCCAAGATCGACGAGATCGAACTCGAATTCGCTTCCGACATGTTCCAGGACGAACCGGCCTGGAGCAGCGGGACGCGCCGCCCCGCCGCCAGCAGCGCGGCGTCCGACATCGACGATGTGCCCGAGCAGGCCGTCGCGCCCGCCAGCGCCCCGGTGGTCGAGGAAAGCGCCATCCTGTATGCCAACGGCCAGTCCGCCGCAGCCGAGCAATTGCTGCGCGACTGTCTGGCAACGCTGGGCCGCGAGCAGCAATTGCCTTGGTGGATGCTGTTCGACCTGTACCAGGCCGATGGCCGCGAAGACGCGTTCGAGAGCGTTGCGATCGACTATGCCAGCCACTTCGAAACCTCGCCGCCGACCTGGAACCCCCTGCTGGCCGCGCCCGATGCGGCGCGCCCGTCAGCCGGCCTGGCGACGGTCGAATCCTTCACCGCCCTGCTCGACGCCCAGATCGCGGTGCGCCTGAAGCGCGTGCTGGACGCTACCGCGCCCACCGTGCGCCTCGACTTCGGCAAGGTGCGCGCGATCGACGCCGAAGGCGCCGCCTGCCTGCTGGCGGCGCTGCAAGAACTGCGCCGCGCCGGACGCGAACTGGTGCTGGCCGGCGCCGACACCCTGATCGCCATCCTGCGGCCGATGCTGGTGGTCGGCAAGCGCGACGCCGGTCCAGCATCGTGGCTGCTGCTGCTCGAACTGCTGCTGCTGACGCGCCGCGAAAAGCAGTTCGAGGAAGCCGCGATGGACTATTGCGTGACCTATGAGGTGTCGCCCCCATCCTTCGAGGCGCCGCTGCACGTCTCGACCGCCGCGCCGGCCCCCGACCAGGGCGACCGCTTCATGCTGCCGATCATCATCAACGGCCCGGAAACCGGCCTGATGGCGGCCATCGATACCTATGCCCAGGAACGCGAGACCCTGGTGCTCGATTGCTCGCGCCTGGCGCGCATCGACTACGCCGGCGCCAGCAGCCTGCTGGCCCACCTCGCCGCCCATGCCGCGGGCGGACGCGGCGTCGAGCTGCGCGAACTGAGCCACCTCGTGGCCGCGCTGCTGCGCCTGCTCGGGACAGGGCCGGGCGTGCGGCTATATCCGCACCGCTACTGATCTTTCTTGCGCAATGCCTGCGCATGCAATTTCTGCTGCGCCGTTACAGCCAGCCCAGCGCCAGCAACAGCAGCAGCGTCACCGCCAGCGACACCAGGATCGAGCCCAGACAGCCAAGCTTGTTCGAAAAGAAAAGAAACATCGTCGCCCCGATCGTCATGGATCGCTCCAGCGTACCGCTTGCCAGCGGCGCGGGGCGCACCGCTGCCTGACGCATTCGTGGCAGAGCGAATCTTGCAATCCGTGACGCGGCCCCCACCTGCTGTTGGCTAGAACATCACGAGGTCATAATGGAACAATTTCACGGTACAACCATCGTCAGTGTGCGGCGCGGCAACCAGGTCGCGCTGGGCGGCGATGGCCAGGTCACGCTCGGCAACGTCGTCATGAAGGGCTCGGCCCGCAAGGTGCGCAAGCTGTATCAGGGCAAGGTCCTGTGCGGCTTCGCGGGGGGCACCGCCGACGCCTTCACCCTGCTGGACCGCTTCGAAGGCAAGCTGGAAAAACACCAGGGCAATCTGCTGCGCGCCTCGGTCGAGCTGGCCAAGGACTGGCGCACCGACCGCGTGCTGCGCCGCCTGGAAGCCATGCTGCTGGTGGCCGACCGCGAGTCGACCCTGATCATCACCGGCAACGGCGACGTGCTCGAACCCGAAGACGGCATCGGCGCGATCGGCTCGGGCGGCATCTACGCGCAATCGGCAGCCAAGGCGCTGTACGAGAACACCGACATGGCCCCTGCCGAAGTGGTCAAGAAAGCCCTGACCATCGCAGGCGAGCTGTGCATCTACACGAATATGTCCCACATCATCGAGACACTGGACTGATATGAGCAGCATCATGAACATGACCCCACCGGAAATCGTTTCCGAACTCGACCGGCACGTGGTCGGCCAGGGCAAGGCCAAGAAGGCGGTCGCCATCGCCCTGCGCAACCGCTGGCGGCGCCAGCAGGTCGAAGAAGGCCTGCGCCACGAGATCACACCCAAGAACATCCTGATGATCGGCCCGACGGGCGTCGGCAAGACCGAGATCGCGCGCCGCCTGGCCAAGCTGGCCGATGCGCCATTCATCAAGATCGAAGCGACGAAGTTCACCGAGGTCGGCTATGTCGGCCGCGACGTCGACACCATCATTCGCGACCTGATCGACATCGGCGTCAAGCAGACCCGCGCCAGCGAAGCGAAGAAGGTGCGCCAGCGCGCCGAGGACGCGGCCGAAGACCGCATCATCGACATCCTGGTGCCGCCGGCGCGCGATTTCGGCTTCAACACCAGCGCCGGCAATGGCGATTCGAAAGAAGGCGACGCCACCCGCCAGACCTTCCGCAAGCGCCTGCGCGAGGGCGCGCTCGACGACCGCGAGGTCGAGATCGACGTGGCAGACGCCGCGCCGCAGATGGAAATCATGGCGCCGCCGGGCATGGAAGAAATGACCGAGCAGATCAAGTCGATGTTCGCCGGTGTGGGCAATGCGCGCAAGAAGCCGCGCAAGCTCAAGATCAAGGACGCGATGAAGCTGCTGATCGAGGAAGAAGCCGGCAAGCTGCTCAATGAGGACGAGCTCAAGCAGAAGGCGATCGCCAACGTCGAGCAGAACGGCATCGTGTTCCTGGACGAGATCGACAAGATCGCGACCCGTTCCGAGCACGGCGGCGCCGATGTGTCGCGCGCCGGCGTGCAGCGCGACCTGCTGCCGCTGGTCGAGGGCACGACGGTGAACACCAAGTACGGCATGATCAAGACCGATCACATCTTGTTCATCGCCTCGGGCGCTTTCCACCTGGCCAAGCCGTCGGACCTGATCCCGGAACTGCAAGGCCGCTTCCCGATCCGGGTCGAGCTCGAATCGCTGTCGATCGACGACTTCAAGAGCATCCTGACCTCGACCCACGCCAGCCTGACCAAGCAGTACGAGGCACTGCTGGCAACCGAAGGGGTCAGGATCGAGTTCATCGACGAAGGCATCCATCGCCTGGCCGAGATCGCGTTCGCGGTCAACGAGCGCACCGAGAATATCGGCGCGCGCCGCCTGTACACGGTGATGGAAAAGCTGCTCGAAGAAATCTCGTTCAGCGCCGGCGCCGAGAAAGACCAGGTGGTGCGGATCGATGCGGCCTATGTCAACGAACGTCTCGACGCGCTGGCGGTCAACGAGGACCTGTCGCGCTACGTCCTGTAATTTGTACGGAGTCCCGCATGGCGAACAAGGCATTGGCAACCCGGCAGAAGATGCGCCTGCGCGTGCAACCGTCGCAGCAGCTCGGCAAGCCGCGCAATCCGCTGGCGGCGCTGGCCAAGGCGCGCGCGGCCGGGCCGCATGCCAAGCCCTTGTCGAGCGAGCGGCATGCAGCCAAGCGGGCGCTCAGGCAGGTCAAGCTGGTGGCGGACGAGGACGATTGAGCCGCCGTGGCGTCACCCGGTTTTCTCCTTGCGGGCACTTCGGTGCCCGCTTTTTTGCCTTGATCGGCTGCGCTGACCGTTCGTCGCACGCGGCTTGTCCGCGGCTGCGATCAACGGTAGAGTCAGCCGTCGCCCTACTCCACGGAAATCCATGAGCTCACCCGACCTGATCCTCGACACCCTGCGCGCCCGCCTGCGCGCGGCCGGCATCACCTACAAGCTGCTGGCCGAACGCATCGGCGTGAGCGAATCGAGCATCAAGCGCATGTTCGGGCAAAAGGATATGGCGCTGTCGCGCCTGGCCGAGATCTGCCAGGCAACGGGCATTCCACTGGAAGAGCTGCTCCGTGGCGCGCTGGAGTCGCGGCCCGAGCTCGATGCGCTGAGCCTGCCGCAGGAACGCTCGCTGGTGGCCAATCCACGCCTGCTGTTGATGGCGATTTGCTGCCTCGGTCACTGGAGCCTGGAGCAAGTGGTCGAGACGTACAGCTTGAGCGAAACCGAGTGCATCAAGCTGCTCGCGGAACTCGACCGGCTCGGTGTCATCGAACTGAAACCGCTGAACCGCTATCTGCTGCGGGTGTCGAACGCCTTCCGCTGGCTGCCGGATGGCCCCGTGCAGCAATTCTTCCGTGAACACGTGGTGGAAGACTATTTCGCAGGCCGCTTCGATGGCGCGGGTGAGGCGCTGCTGTGCCTGCCAGCGCGGCTGTCGCAGGCCAGTGCACAAGAACTGTCGTTGAAGATCGAGCAGCTGGCGGCTGAGCTGGCGCGGCTGCATCGCAATGACCGGCGCTTGCCGGCCGATGAGCGAGAGGGTTATACCTTGCTGCTGGGATTCCGCTCATGGGAACTAGCTGCGTTCACCGCACTGCGGCGGTAAGCGACGAGCTGGCGGCGCGGTGGGTGGCGGGGCCGGGTGGGGCTGTGCGGGTCTGGGTTGCGCTGGGCAAGGCGTGGCCAGGCAAGGTCGGTCCTGGCCAAGCGGCGCCGGACTGCACCAGTGCCATTACATCACCGGCCGTCCGGTCTGGTTCATCGGCTGGGCGTTGGGCGGCATCTGCACCTGGTTGCCCTGCCGGGTCGGGTCGTCCGCCTCGGGAGGTGGATCCTCGGGCACTTGCGCATTCTCCGAGGTGGTCGGCGTCCCCTGCGGTCCGCCGCCTGGCGGCGGCACGCTCTGCATCGCCGGCGGCGCGTTGACCGCGCCAGGCGCGGTCTGCGGCTCGACACCCGGAGCCGGCGCCGCGGCGACCGGTTGCGGCATCATCGGCTGGGGCGCCATGCGCGGCTGCGGCGGCGTGATCGACGTCGACTGGCCGCTGTCGGCCGCCAGTTCGACCCGTTTCAGCACACCGCCGTCGGACAGCATCACATAGCGGCGATGCACCTCGCTCACGGTCACGCCGGGCGCGATTTCGCGGCCGATACGTACCGCTTTCGCCGGCTGGCCGTCGGCCACCAGGATCACGGCGCTGTCGGCGCCGGCCGCGATCACACCGGTCAGCTGGAAGTTGGAAATGACCTGGGTCGGCTGGCCGCCGAACAAGGTCGCGGCGGCATCCGGGCTCGGCTCGGGCATGCTCGCTACCGGCGGCGCGGCCAATGGGCGCTGCTCCGGCTTGTACAGCTGCAGCACCCAATAGGCGATCGAGGCCGCCAGCAGGATCAGGGCCAGCAGACTGAAGAGAAGGGGCAAACGCTTGTTCATGGTGTCCTTGGACTCACAGCTTGTTGAAAGCTGAATTTACAACGCAATCTAATACGCAATCTACAGCGCGATCTATAACTCAATTTTTGCAGCGCAGCTTCGACAGCGCAGCTTTTACAGCCCAGCTTTATGGCTACACTCCTACAGCTCAGCTTTTATAGCGCATCTTCTAAAGCTCAGCTTTCATAGATTATCTTCTACAGCTCAGCCTCTACAGCCCGGCTTTTACAGATCATCTTCTAAGCTCAACTTCTACAGCCCAGCTTTTACAGCGCGCTTACTGCACCAATTGATTGATTTCAATAATCGGCATCAGCACCGCCAGCACGATCAGCAGCACGACCAGGCCCATGGCCAGGATCAGCACCGGCTCGAGCAGGCCGGCGATGGTCAACGTGCGGCGCTCGAGGTCGGCCTGCTGCGAGTTCGCGGCCCGCTCCAGCATGGCCGGTAGCTCGCCGGTAATCTCGCCGGCGCGGATCATGTGCACGAGCATCGGCGGAAAGTGCTTCTGCGCCGACAGCGCGCGCGCCAGGCTGACGCCCTCGCGCACGCTGCCGGTGGCTTCCTCGACCAGCTCGCGCATGGCGACGTTGGACAAGGTCTCGCGGCTGGTGTCGAGCGCGCGCAGGATCGGCACGCCCGAGCCGGTCGTGATCGCCAGCGTGCTGGCGAAGCGCGCGGTATTCAGGCTGCGCTCGAACTTGCCGTAGATCGGGGCCGTCAGCAGCCAGGTGTGCCAGCGCCGCTTGAGCACCGGATTGCGCAGCGCGCGGCGCCACATCCAGAACGCGCCGGCCAGCAGGATGCCCACGACAATGCCATAGGCGCGCACGAAGTCGGACACCGCCAGCATGACCACCGTCAGGAACGGCAGCTTCTGCTTGGTATTGGCGAACACCGAGACGATCTGCGGCACCACGTAGGTCAGCAGGAAGATCACGATCGCGAACGCGACCACGGTGACGATCGCCGGATAGGTGAACGCCAGGCGCACCTTCTGCACCAGCGCATTGCGGCGTTCGATGTAGTCGGCCAGGCGCGACAGCACGCGCGACAGCTGGCCGATCTGCTCGCCCGAGGCGACCAGCGCCCGGTAGATCTCGGCGAAGTCGCGCGGGTGGTGGGCCAGCGCGGTAGAGAATGGGGAGCCGCCGATCACTTCGGCGCGAATCGACGCGATCAGGTCGCGCATATAGGGGCGCTCGGCCTGCTCCAGCAGTGCCGTGAACGCCTGTTCGAGCGGCAGGCCGGCTTCCAGCAGGCTGGCCAGCTGGCGCGTGAACAGCGCCAGCTCGTTCTGCGACAGGCGCTCGCCGATCCCGCGCGAGCGCGCCACGCCGGCCGCGTCGACCTGGGCCGCGATGGCGTCGACCGCCAGCGGCGTCAGGCCTTGCGCGCGCAGGTCGGCGCGCGCCGCGCGCGGGCTGTCGGCGTTGACCACGCCCTTGCGGGTGGCGCCGCCGGCATCGACGGCTTCATAGCGAAATGCCGGCATCAGTCAAGGTCCAATCTTGCAGTTCGCCATCTCGACGTTCGCATGGTGCCAGTTTCCATCTCAATCCTTGGTCACGCGCACCAGCTCGGCGCGTGTGGTGGTGCCGTCGGCCAGCCAGCGTTCGCCGTCTTCGCGCATGGTCTTCATGCCGGTGCCTTCGGCCGTGGCGCGGATCTCGGCTTCGGATGCGCGGTTGTGGATCTGGGCGCGGATTCCTTCGGTGGTCTCGAGCAGCTCGTAGACGCCGACCCGGCCGTGGTAACCCGTGTGGCCGCAGCGCTCGCAGCCCACCGCATGCCAGGTGGAACCATCGAAGGTCTTGCACTGCGGGCAGAGCTTGCGCACGAGGCGCTGGGCCATCACGCCCAGCAGCGAGGACGACAGCAGGAATGGCTCGATGCCCATGTCCAGCAGGCGGGTGACGGCCGCCGCGGCGTCGTTCGTGTGCAGCGTCGCCAGCACCAGGTGGCCGGTCAGCGACGCCTGCACTGCGATCTGCGCCGTCTCGAGGTCGCGGATCTCGCCGATCATGATCACGTCGGGGTCTTGGCGCAGGATGGCGCGCAGGGCTTTCGCGAACGTCATGTCGATGCGGGCATTGACTTGCGTCTGGCCGACACCGTTCAGGTCGTATTCGATCGGGTCTTCCACCGTCATGATGTTGGTGGCCGACGCGTTCAGGCGCGACAGCGCCGCGTACAGCGTGGTGGTCTTGCCGGAACCGGTCGGGCCGGTCACCAGCACGATGCCGTGCGGCTGGTTGATCAGGCGGTCGAACTGCGGCAGCATCTCGGGCGCCATGCCCAGGTGCGACAGGTCGAGGCGCCCCGCTTCTTTGTCGAGCAGACGCAGCACCGCGCGTTCGCCGTGGCCCGTCGGCAGCGTCGAGACCCGCACGTCGACGGGTTTGCCGCCCACGCGCAGGGTGATGCGGCCATCTTGCGGCAGGCGTTTCTCGGCGATGTCGAGCTGCGACATGATCTTGATACGCGAGATCAGCGAGGCGTGGATGGCCTTCTTGGGCCGCACGATGTCGCGCAGCGCGCCGTCGATGCGAAAGCGCACGACCGAGGTCTGCTCGAACGGCTCGATGTGGATATCGGACGCGCCTTCGCGCAGCGACTGCGTGAGCAGCGCATTGATCATGCGGATCACGGGCGCGTCGTCGGACGATTCGAGCAGGTCTTCGATCGCGGGCACGTCTTGCAGCAGCCTGGTGAGGTCGAGGTCGGCGTCGAATTCGTCGACCACCTGGGACGCATCGCCGCCGCCGCCGGCATACGCGCCGGCGATGGCGGCATCGAGCTCGTCGCGCTCGAGGCGGCGCAGCTGGATGCGGCCGAAACGGCGCGACACCTCGGCGATGGCGGCCGGCGGCGTGGCGCTGGACACCAGCACCTCGACGCTCTGCCCGGGCTCGCCATTGCCGCGCGCGAGCACGCCGTGGTCACGGGCGAAGGCGTAGGGCAAGAGGTTGTTCATGGTGCTCACTCCCGGTTCGGTTGTTGAACCGGACTGACTAGCGGACGAAACTGCGATGCCGGATTGACGCCGGGCGCGGCACCGCCCGATCCAGACTCAGACACCCCGGCGCCCGGCGCAGTTCCCTGGTTCGCGCCCGGCAACTTGCCGGACGCGCCAGGACGCGCGTTGTCGTCGTTCGACGCACCCGACGCGGAACCGGCCGGCAACTGTTGCTGCACGGGCACTGTGGCCATGCCGCCACCGGCCGGCGGCTGGCCCTTGACCAGCGGCGGCAATTGCGGCGAGCCCAGGTCGCGCAGCAGTGGCGAGGATTCTGGCTGGCCGGCGGCGCCGGCCGCGCGCATGTACTCGTAGCGGTCCATCGCGATCGACGCCGAGGCGTCCTTGCTGCGCACCACGACCGGACGCAGGAACACCATCAGGTTGGTCTTGTTGCGGGTGCGGGTGCGGTACTTGAACAGGTTGCCGATCACCGGGATATCGCCCAGGCCGCGCACTTTTTCTTCGCCGTCGCCTTCGGTGTCTTCGATCAGGCCGCCCAGCACGATGATCTGGCCATCGTCGGCGAGCACATTGCTTTCGATCGCGCGCACATTGGTGGTCAGGCCCGACGCGGCGTTCCGGGTCGATGCATCCACGCTCGAGTTCTCGTGGTAGATCGCCATCTTGATGGTGCCGCCTTCCGAGATCTGCGGACGCACGCGCAGCAGCAGGCCGACGTCTTGCCGGTCGACGGTCTGGAACGGGTTGCCGCTATTGTTGCCGGAAGTGGTGTACGAACCGGTGATGATCGGCACGTTCTGGCCGACCTTGATGACGGCCAGTTCGTTGTCGAGCGTGATCATGTTCGGCGTCGACAGGATGTTGGCGTTGCCGTCGTTTTCAAGCGCGCGCGCCACCGCACCCAGGCCCAGTTCGCCGCCCACCTGGCGGAACAGGCCGAAGGTCAGGCCGGACGGCACGGTCGGGGCGGTGGTGGCGCTGCTGCCCTGGCTGGCTGCCAGCGCCAGGTTGACGATGCTGCTGCCGCTCCCGCCGCCGGTATAGTTCTGCACGCCGCCGAAACGGTACTTGCTATCGGAATCACCCGTGGCGCCGACCCACTGCACGCCGAATTCGGAGGCCTTGTTCGAGTTCACCTCGACCACCAGCGCTTCGATATAGACCTGTGCGCGGCGCACGTCGAGCTGGTCGATGACCGAGCGCAGGTTGCGGTAGATGGCGTCCGGTGCGGTGATGATCAGGCTGTTGGTCGAGACGTCGGCCTGGATGAAGCCCGAGCCCTGGCCGCCGCCGGCGCCGCCGGCCGTATTCTGGCCCTGCTGGCCGACCGTGCTGCTGGCTCCGCCCAGGCCCGTGCTGCCCTGCAGGCCCTGCTGGCCGCCCAGGCCACCCTGGCCCTGCTGGCTGGTGCCGGTGCCGGAAGTAATGGAGCTGCCCGAGGTGCCCTGTTGCTGCTGCGGCGCAGCCGACGCGTCTTGCGAGACCACGGCGCGCAGGGTTTGTGCGACGCGGCTGGCCTCGGCGTTCTTCAGGTAGACGACGTGGATATTGCCCTTGGTCGAGCTCTCTTGATCGAGACGGGCGATCAGGCTCTTGGCCAGGTTGCCGCGCGCCTGCGACGGCGCGCGCACCACCACCGAGTTGGTGCGCGGATCGGCCAGCACCGTGACCCGGCCCGAGTCGCCGCCGGCGGCCGGTTCCATCAGCCGCGTGACCAGTTGGGCGATATCGCTGGCGATCGCGTTGCGGATCGGGATCACGTCGAGCTCGGCCGCCACCGGCGCGTCGAGCGCGGCGATGATGCGCGCCAGGCGGCGCAGGTTGTCGGCATAGTCGGTGATGACCAGGGTATTGTTGCCCGGGTTGGCCATGATCGAGTTGTTCGGCGAGATCAGCGGGCGCAGCACCGAGGTGAGATTCGCCGCCGACTCGTAGGACAGGTAGAACACCTGGGTCGCGATCTGGTCGCCGCTGGCCTTGCTGGCGCGCATGCCGCCGACCTGGGTCGGCGAGGACTGCAGCTTGGCCTCGGCCTCGGGCACCACCTTGGCGTAGCCGTCGCCGCTGGTAACCACCGCGAAGCCCTGCAGGCGCAGGGTCGAGGTGAGCAGGCCAAAGGCCTCGGTCTTGCTCAGCGATTTCTCGGACACCAGCGTCAGCGTGCCCTTGACGCGCGGATCGATGATGAAGGTCATGCCGGTGTAGTGGCCGATCGCCTTGATCACCGATTCGATGTCGGCATTCACGAACGACAGCGCGGCGGCGTTGGCGGTCTCTTGCGCCAGCGCCGGCAGCGGCAACGCCGCGATGGCGGCGGCGCAGCACAGCATGGCCCCGGCGGCGAGGCGGCGCAGGGCCGGCAACTGTAGGGCCGGCAGCTGAAGTGCCGGGGCTTCCGGGTGCGCGAATGTGGAGCGGTCTGTTTTCTTCATTATCTGAACTCGAGTGCGATTACGTTTTTGCCGTTCACCATCCGGCGCTGTCCCAGCAGGTTCAACATGGTCCCCAGTGTGTCTTCATAGCCATCGGCGGCGCCGGCCTGGCCCGAGAAGCGCAGGCGTCCATTTTGCAGTACCCCCGCGCCCGACAGCAGCAAAGCGCCACGCACGGTGCGCAGGGTCAAGTCGGCCTGCGGTCCGCGCCAGTCCATGATCATTTCATAGCTGCCGAGCGGCTTGACGGGCGACATGCGCGAACCCATATCGCTCATCGACAGCACGGTACGTCCCTGCAGCGTCACGGTGTTCTGCTGCCGCAGCAGGTCGAGCGTGTTCCAGGTGAGACGGATGCGTCCGCTCGGCGCCAGCGTATTGAGCGGCGCGCCCAGCCCCGCCAGGCCCTCGGCCGGCAGCAGCAGTGCGCCGGCATTGACCTGCCACTGCGACCAGCTGCCTTCGATGCGCACCGGATTGGCCAGCGCCTGGGGATTCTCCAGGCCCATGCTCACACGCCCCAGCACGACCAGCGGCGACAAGGTCCAGGAGAAGCGTCCCGGCAGCAAAGGCGTGACCGCACCGCCCTCGCCCGGCGCCCCGCCGATAAAGGCCGAGCCGCGCCAAAGCGTACCCTGCGCATCCCCGAGCGTCAATCGACCGCCGGTCTGGCGCTCGACTATCGGGCCGAGCCAGGCCGCTGGCAGGAACGCCAGTATCGTTGCCACGACCGCCAGGACGACCAGCAGGCTCCATGTCAGCACCCGCCTCATGAAGCCGGGCCGCTGCTCTGGCGCAGCGTCAGCGTGGCGTCGACCTGGCCCAGCGCGGTCTGGGCGCTGAATTGCGCATCCTGCACCATGATGCGGCTTTCGCGGCGCTGGGCGTCGAGCCAGGACATCAGGTTGGCGAAGGACACATTGCTCAGTTGGACCTTGGTGTATTCGCCGCTGACCGACAGCGAGGTGGCTTTCAGCCCGCGCGCGCCCAGGCTGGCGCTCAGCGATTCGCTGGTGACCGGCGCCACGGCCGGCGCAGGCTGGGCCGCCACCGCTTGCGCCTCGGCCGCCAGCGCCTGGAGCTGGGCTGCCTGCTGGCGCAGCTCGGGCAGCGACCGGCGCAATTGATCGCGGCCGTTCAGGGCCGGTTCGAGCAGCACCAGGTAGAAGATCGCCAGGGCGACGACAGCGCCGCCGACCAGCAGGAACTTGCGTTCCTGCGCCGTGCGCGCAAGCCAGTAGGCGGTGGCGCGTTCGCGCAGGCCGCTGATTTTGCCGGCGATACTCATTGCGTGGCTCCCGATGGCGTGGCGCCCGTACTGCGGATCAGCCAGGTGGCGGCGTCGGGCGCTTCCAGGCTGAGGTGGCGTGCCGACAAGGTGGACCGGAGCTGGTCGACGATGCCGGGATTGGCGGATTCAGGTTTGACGCGCACCGTCAGCGCGCGTTCGCGGTACTCCATTGATGCAATCGCGAGTGGCGCGCCGAGACCGTTCACCGCTTCGCCGAAGGCGGCGGCCATCCAGGTGAATTCGTCGCCGCCGACCTGGCCGCTGCCGGCCTTGGCGCGCGCGATGTTCTGGCGCATCTGCGCCACCGGGTCGATCGCCGGCTCGTTCGGGTACACCGAGCGGAAGGTCTGGCTCATCTGCAGGCGCACGGCGTCGGCTTCGCGCTTCATGCCCAGCCACTCGACGTTCAGGCCGATGATATTGATCGCCAGCACCGCTAGCGCCAGCCGGATCGGCCAGCGCCAGCGCTGCCAGTCACGCCGCGCGACGCCGGCCGTGCCCAGACCCGGCACCAGGTCGAGCGCAGGCGCGCCGCTGCCGTTGCCGCCGCGGGCGCCGGCGATCCAGTGGGCCCAGTGCTCGCTCTCGAGCGTGACGCCGGGACCGGCCTCGGCCAGCAGCATCTGGTATTCACCCAATTGCTCCTGCTCGACGTACAGCACCAGCGGGGCGTCGCCCGCCAGCGCGCGCGCCGTCTGCAAGGCTACCACCGGGCTGCCGTCCAGCGCCAGGCCCAGGCCTTCGTACTGGCTCTGGCGCAAGACCAGCTCGCCGTTGCCCACGGCGGCGCTGACGCTGCCCGCTTGCAGCGGCAGGCACAATTGCTCGGGCACGGCCACGACGGCGCGCGCGCCCATCGACAACAGCGCGCGCACCAGTGGCTCGAGCCAGGCCTGCTGCACCACCGCCACCGGACGGCGGCCATCGGGCAGCGCCGGGCCGGCGACCAGCACGCAATCGAGCGGGTCGCCCAGGATATATTCTTCGACCAGGGCCGGCAGCGCGGCGCGCAGGCGTGCGCCGGCCAGCGGCGGCGCCTTGACCGACAGCAGGGTGACGTCGCTGGCGGCCAGCACCAGCACCACGCGGCGGCTGGCGGCGACCACGTCGCCCAGGTTGCGCAGCAGTCCTTCGCCCTGCTGCCCGATGGCGCCGTTGTCGCCCACCAGCGCGAAGCGGCTCAATGCGCCCTCGCCCTGGTTGCGTGCCGGATGCCGGATATAAAGAGTACTCAAACTGTCTCGCTTTCTTCTAGTTCTGGCGGGTCCAGATTACATTCACACTGCCGCGGTTGACCATATTGCCGCCGCGCTGCACCAGCGATTCGGCATCCAGTGCGGCGCGGTCGAGCCGGATGCGGCTCTGCACCAAAAAGTACTGGCTGTCGACCGAAATCCTGGCTTCATATTCAGGCTCCATGCAGGACAGTTCGGTCTTGAACAGCTCAATATTGTTCCATGGGAATCGCTTGCGCTGTTCGACCAGCGCATTGGCCTGGCCGGTCGAACAGCCCTGCAGCACCGCCGCCAGCACCTCGGGCGACGCGGTATTCACGTTCACATCGGTATCCGACGACGGCAGCACGATCACGAACGGCCGCAGGCGCTCGACCGTCTCGGGCTTGACGCCCTCGACCGCCAGCAGATCGTCCACCCGCAGCAGCGGCATCGGATTGCCGCTGCGCGGCTTCTGCGGCGTCGGGTCCGGCTCGCCCGTTGCGGTTACTGGGCTGAAGGGCTGGCCGGCGGCCACGAAATCGGCGATCGGCCGCGCCAGCCGCGCCTCCAGGCGCAGATTGGTCAACAGCCGTCCCAGGACTTCGGTCTCTTGCGCATCGCGCTTGCCGCCCTCGGCCAGGTTGTTCAGATTGTAGCGCGCCGTGGCGTCAAAAACCTGGCCGGACAGCGATGCCGCGAAGTTTTCTCCCTGTACCCGCTCACGCTCGATGTACTGGTCGAGCCGGGTCTCGGCGAGCGGGGTCGCCCACACCTGGTCCAGCGAAATATAATTGCCGTAGGGAACGCGCAGGATCACGCTGGCCCAGTCGAGCGCGCCGCGCTGGATCCACTTGGTCTGCGATTGCAGGCGCTGGTTTTCCATCGAGCGCACCTGCACCTGCTGCTGCCAGAACAGGCTGGCGACGATCGAGATGGCGAGCGTGGTCAGGAGCAATGCGGTGATGACCGCGACACCGCGCTGGCGAGTCAAGGTGCGCCGCATCAGGTGCCTCCCAGCAGGAAGGCCTTGACCATCGGCTGGGCCAGCGCCTGCACCGTGAGCGCCACCTGCACGCCGGTCGGCTCGAGCGCGCGGCCGGCCGCCGCCCCGGCCGGGTCGACCGCCTGCTGTTGGCCCTCGCCGCCCGTCATGTTCGGTTCATTGCGCCAGGCATTGTTCACCCAGCCCTGCACCTGCATGCCGACCACGCCCACCTGCAGCACGACCGATGGCGCATTCTCGGCCGGCGCATCCGAGGCGATCGCCTCCCACAGCGCGGCGATCTGGGTCAGGTCGCGCGAGCCGGGCGACTCGCGCCGCAGCAACTGGCCATTGACGATGCGGTAGCCCACCACTTGCAGGCGCGACGGTTCGTTCTCGACGAAGACCTTGCGCACCAGCGTCAGGCGGTCGGCGTCCCACAGCAGCGCTGGCTGGCCGCGCATGATGTCCTGGCCGGCCGCGTTCTCGCAGTCGTTCTGCATCTGGGCGAAGGCCAGCTGCATGCCGCGCGTGGTTTCCATCTCGGCCGTGAGCGCCACGCGGGCGCGTACGATGCCGTCCAGCCCGCGCCAGCCGAGCACGGCCACCATGGCGAGGATGCCGATCGCCACCAGCAGCTCGACCAGCGTGAAACCTGCGCGACGCGACCTGGCGATCATATGGGTGACGGCCTCAGGACCAGTTGAATGAGTTTGACAATGCGGCGGTTCGGATTGTCCGCGTCGAACACCGACACTTCGATCCTGCGCAATAGCGGATTCGGGCTGGTCAGGACTTCTTCCTCGCACATCAGGTTCAGGTCGCCCTGCGGACAGGGAAAGCTGCGCTTGCCGATCTCGGGGAACTCGCGCCCCAGGCGGATCTGCACCAGCCGGTTCTCGGCCGACCAGGTCGCCATCATCGAGGCGCGCAGGCCGGCGCTGTTGGAGGTCAGGCTGCCGACCGCGCGCAGGCCGGCGGCCAGCGCGGTGCCGACGATGACCAGCGCCACCAGCACTTCGAGGAGGGTAAAACCGGCGGGGCGGCGGCGCGCGGGCATGGTCATTCGACGGTAAAGTGGCCGACGCCGTCGGCGCGGATCGCCACCGCGTTGTCGCCGGACGCCAGCGTCAGCACGAAGGGGCGGTCGACCGGCTCGCGTCCGAAGGTGACGCGCAGCAGGTCGGGGCCGGTGGTGCCGGCCGGCTCGAGCACCAGGCGCAGCGGCGGATTCTTGAAGCTGCGCTCGCGCAGCAGGTCGTCGCGCGTGACGGGCTGCCAGCCGCTCTCGTTGCGCACCATGAAGCGGTAGCGCTCGCCATTGGCCTCGAACGCCACCAGCCGGTTGCGCACGATGGCTTCGTCGCGCGCCAGCTGGAGCAGCAGGGCCAGGCGCCGGGCCTCGTTTTCGAGATCCTGGCGCGGGCTCGGGATGGCGTTCAGCGACGCCAGGCCCAGCGTGATGCCGATGATGACCATCACGACCAGGAGCTCCACCAGGGTGAAGCCGGATGCACTACCCCGCGCGCGCCAGGCCGGCATGTGGGAACTTAGTCCCAGGAACCGACGTCGCTGTCTTCGCCGGCGCCGCCAGGCTGGCCGTCGGCGCCATAGGAGAACACATCGATCTCGCCTTTGACGCCCGGCGACAGGTACTGGTAGGCGTTACCCCATGGGTCTTTCGGCAGCTTCTCGATGTAGCCGCCTTCTTTCCAGCCGTTGGCGGCCGGGCCGCCGGTCGGCTTGCTGATCAGGGCGTTCAGGCCCTGTTCGGTGGTCGGGTAGCGCTGGTTGTCGAGCTTGTACAGCTTGAGGGCCTGCATCATGGTGGCGATGTCGACCTTGGCGGCGGTCACGCGCGATTCGCCGGTACGGCCCAGCAATTTCGGCACCACCAGTGCGCCGAGAATGCCGATGATGACCACGACGACCATGATCTCGACCAGGGTGAAGCCGCGCGAGCGACGGTGAGTGCGTTGGAAATCCATATGCATGATCTATAGGCTGGTGAATCGGTGGAACGGGAACAGTATAAGCCCGAAATATGACAAGAAGAAAATGCGGACGAAACTATCGCGTACCGGGGGCGGGTGTGCAATTGTATGCCACCTCGGTCTGTCATGACACGATTGGAGCGCGCCATTAAGACGGACCTAATCAAGTTTGTTGACGCACACGCAAGGCGCACACGGGGCACCCGGGATCGCGCGCCACCTTGACGCTGGTCCATTCCATGGATTTCCCGTCCAGCAGCGCCAGGCGGCCGGCCAGCGGCTGGCCGATGCCGGCCACCAGCTTCATGGCTTCGGCAGCCTGCACCGCCCCCACCACGCCGACCAGCGGGGCGAACACGCCCATCGTGCCGCAGGCAACATCCTCGAAGCCACTGTCTTCGGGGAACAGGCAGGCGTAGCACGGCGCCTCCGGGCGGCGCGGGTCGAACACCGCCAACTGACCGTCGAAGCGGATCGCGGCGCCCGAGACCAGCGGCACGCCGGCCTCGACACAGGCGCGGTTGACCGCGTGGCGGGTGGCGAAGTTGTCGCTGCAGTCGAGCACCACGCTGGCGCTGCGGGCCAGCGCGCGCAGGCGTTCGGGGCCGGCGCGCTCCTTCAGGGCGACGACCTCGATCTCGGGGTTGATGGCGAGCAGCGCTTCGCGGCCGGAGTCGACCTTGTTCTGGCCGACGCGAGCGGTCGTGTGCATCACCTGGCGCTGCAGATTGGTGAGGTCGACCGTGTCGTCGTCGACCAGCGTGATGCGGCCGATGCCGCCAGAGGCCAGGTACAGGGCGGCTGGCGAGCCGAGGCCGCCGGCGCCGATGATCACGGCATGGGCGTCCAGCAGGCGTTGCTGGCCCTCGATGCCGATGTCGTCGAGCAGGATGTGGCGCGAGTAGCGCAGGAGCTGGTTGTCGTTCATGGGGTCAGGGCGGCGGGGATGCGGGCGATGTGCGGGGCGGCCGGGCGCGGGCGGGGTTCAGGGCCGCGTGCCTGTGGGTGACTTGGATCCCCGCCTTCGCGGGGACGACGTCGCCGGTAGGTGCGCTGACTTCGGCCACGGCCCCCACAACGTCGTTCCCGCGCAGGCGGGAACCCAAGCTTACCAGCATCGCCCACCGTCAATTCTTGGGGGGCGCATTCAGCTCGGGCGGCTTGTGCTCGGCGCCGGGCAGCGGCGCTGGCGCCGGTTTGTCTTCGTCCGGCACGCCTTTCGCCAGCACCACCTTCTGGCCCTTGAAATGGTTGATCGCCTGGGCCAGCTGGAAGTCGTCCTTGCCGCCGAACTCGAGCGGCTTGCGGTCTTTCAGCAAGGCCAGCGCGCGCTGTTGCTGCGCCAGGCTGCCGTTCTGGTCTTTCGCAGGCGTGTCCTTTTTCTCGCCCTCGGCCACCAGGTGGCGCTGCAGGTCGGATTCGCGCACGCGCAGGGCGTTCAGCAGATCGCCCTCGGGGCTCTCGTCGACCCGCAGATCGGGTTCGATACCGGTGGCCTGGATCGGCCGGCCTTTCGGCGTGTAATAGCGCGCCGTGGTCAGCTTGATCGCGGTGTCGGGCGACAACTGGCGCAGCGTCTGCACCGAGCCCTTGCCGAAGGTGCGGCTGCCCATCACGATCGCGCGCTGGTAATCCTGCAGCGCACCGGCCACGATTTCGGAAGCCGAGGCCGAGCCGCCATTGACCAGCACCACCATCGGCACTGTTTTCAGGCCGGCCGGCAAGGTCGCCAGCGGATCGCCGCGCTGGGCATAGAACTCGCGCCGGCCATAGAAGGCCTGGTTCGAATCCGGCAATTGCCCCTTGGTGGAGACGATGACCTGGTCCGGCTTGGGCAGGAACGCGGCCGAGACGCCGATCGCGCCCGGCAGCAGGCCGCCGGGATCGTTGCGCAGGTCGAGCACCAGGCCCTTGAGGTCGGGCTGCTCGGCGTACAGTGCGCGGGTTTTCTGGGCCAGGTCTTCGAGGGTGTTTTCCTGGAACTGGCTGATACGCACCCAGGCGTAGCCGGGCTCGACGACCTTGACCTTGACGCTCTGGACCTTGATTTCCTGGCGGCTGAGCGGCAGCACCCACGGCTTGTCTTCGCCGGGGCGGGCAATGGTCAGCGTCACCTTGCTGCCGACCTTGCCGCGCATGCGCTTGATCGCGTCGTCGGACGACATATTGCGCACCGGGACATTGTCGATGCGGGTGATCAGGTCGCCCGGCTTGACGCCGGCCTTGAACGCCGGCGTGTCCTCGATCGGCGAGACCACCTTGATATACCCGTCCTCGTTCGAAATCTCGACGCCCACGCCGACAAACTTGCCCTGCACCGCCTCGCGCATGTCGCGGAACGACTTCTGGTCGAGGTAGACCGAATGCGGGTCGAGCGAGGCGACCATGCCGCCGATCGCTTCGGACAGCAGCTTCTTGTCTTCGACCGGCTCGACATAATCGGTCTTGATCAGGCCATACACATCGGCCAGCTGGCGCAGCTCGTCGAGCGGCAGCGGCGTGCCGGCCTTCTGGGCGTGGGCCGACAGCTGGAACGATGCCGCGACGCCAACCAGCACGCCCACGCCGACCAGCCCGAAATGCTTTGCTTTCATGCCCATGTTCGCCTTGTGCCTAGAACTTGACCCAACCTGAAGGATCGATCGCCTTGCCGCGATGCCTGAGCTCAAAGTATAGCCCCGATTCCTCGTTGCCACCGGTGTTGCCTGCGCTGGCCACCGCCTCGCCCGCACGCACGCTGTCGCCGGGACGCTTGAGCAGCGCCTGGTTATTGCCGTAGATGGACAGGTAGCCGTCGCCATGGTCGACGATGATCAGGTTGCCGAAGCCGCGCATCCAGTCGGCGTGCACCACCCGGCCCGGCGCCACGGCGCGCACCTCGGCGCCTTCCGGCGCCTTGATGAAATTGCCCTTCCAGGTCGGACCGTCGCCACGGCGACCGCCGAAGCGGGCCATGACGCTGCCGTTGACCGGGGCCGCCATGCGGCCCTTGTACGACGCGAACGAGCCCGACGGTGCGGCCGGTCCCAGCATCGGCGGCGCCGCTTCGCTCGGACGGGTCTCGCTTGCTGCTGGTTCTTCGGCAACGACGGGTTCTTCGCGCACCGGTTCCTTGATCGGGGCCGGCAGCGGCTGCGGCTTGGCGCCCGGCTTGGCGTTCTCGCGCGCGATGCGTTCGCGTTCGCGGTCACGCTCGGCCTTCTCGGCCGCCGCTTTCGCCCTTGCCGCCGCCACCGCCCTGGCTTTCGCCTCGGCCGCCGCCTTGGCCTTGGCGCGCGCCGCCGCGAGTGCTGCCTGGCGCTTGCGCTCGGCTTCCTCCTGCTCGCGGATCAGGCGCTCCAGGCGCGTAACCAGACCCACCATGCGTTCTTCGTCGCGCTCCAGGCGGTCGGCCTGCTTGCGCTGGTCGGCCAGGCGGGTCGACAGCGTGCCCAGCAACGCGGCGCGGCGCGCTTTTTCCTTCTCGAGCAGCGTGCGCTGGTCGAGCTGCTCCTGGGCGATTTCTTCCAGCTCCTGCTGGGCGTTCTCGACCTGGTCGCGGTTGGCGTCGACTTGCGCCAGGTTGCCGCGCAGCGACTCCAGCAGGCGCGCCTGCGCCTGCGAGACATACGCCATCAGTTGCAGGTCGCGGCTGATGCGGTTCGGGTTGTCGCCCGAGAGCAGCAGCTTGATCCGGTCTTCGTTGCCAGCTACATAGTGTTCACGCAGCAGCCTGGCCAGCTGCTTTTGCTGGGCCGCAATGGTCCGGCCCAGCTTTTCCTGCTGCGCCGCCAGGTCCTGCAGGCGCGTATTGGTGGCGCCCTGCTCTTCCTGCAGATCGCGCAGCGCCCGGTTGGCGTCGGAAATCGCCGCTTCGGACTCGGCCAGCGTATCGGCGGCGTCTTCGCGCGCGCTTTCGGTCTGGCTGATGTCGCGCTTGATCGCCTGCAGCTTTTGCTGGATGCCGGCGCGCTGCTTCTCGGCCGCCGCTTTCTGGCGGCTGCGCTCGGTCTGGCGCTGGGCCCAGGCGTCGGTCGCGAACGCGCCGGACAGCGCGAACGCCAGCAGCGCGCAGGTCAGGTTCGACATGAGCGCGCGGCTATCCTTCATGAATGGCAAACGCAAGAGTTACTTCGCCTTCCCTTGGTTGGCCACGGCCGCCGTCGCGGCGGCGATCGCCTCCTGGTCGCCCAGGTAGTAGTGCTTGATCGGCTTGAGGTCGGCGTCCAGCTCGTACACCAGCGGCTGGCCGTTGGGGATGTTCAGGCCGACAATGTCGGCGTCGCTGATATTGTCCAGCATCTTGATGATGGCGCGCAGGCTGTTGCCGTGGGCCGAGATCAGGATGTTCTTGCCGGCGCGGATCGCAGGGGCGATCTCGTCGTTCCAGGCCGGCATCACGCGCGCCACGGTGTCCTTCAAGCATTCGGTCAGCGGAATCTGGTCGTCCGACAGTGCGGCATAGCGCGGGTCGCCGAACGAGGTGCGCTCGTCGTCCTTCTCGAGCGCCGGCGGCGGGATATCGTAGCTGCGGCGCCAGACCAGCACCTGCTCGTCGCCGAACTTGGCGGCGGTCTCGCCCTTGTCCAGGCCCTGCAGGGCGCCGTAGTGGCGCTCGTTCAGGCGCCAGTCGATCTTGACCGGCAGGTACATCGCGTCCATCTCGTCCAGCGCCAGCCACAGGGTGCGGATCGCGCGCTTGAGCACCGAGGTGTAGGCGACGTCGAAGTTGAAGCCGGCTTCCTTGAGCACGCGGCCCGCGGCCTTGGCTTCGGCCACGCCTTTGTCGGTCAGGTCGACGTCGGTCCAGCCGGTGAAGCGGTTTTCAAGGTTCCAGGTGGATTCGCCGTGGCGCATGAATACGATCTTGTACATTAGTCTCTTCTTCTCGAAAAAAATCCGTTGAAAACGATGATAAGCCTGCTGCGCGTTGCACTGCCGGCCTGCGATGCTCGCTGTACTCACGTACAGCTGCGCTTCTCAACCAGCATTGCCGCCGCTCGCGACGGCTTTGGTTCCTGAAGCGCGTTGCACTGCCGGCCTGCGATGCTCGCTGTACTCACGTACAGCTGCGCTTCTCAACCAGCATTGCCGCCGCTCGCGACGGCTTCTCAAGGTTCCTGAAGTCCGGTCCGGCATCTATTTTATAATGCCCCGATTCAGTTCAACCAATCGGAACCCTTGTGAATTTCATACTCGATAATATCTTCATCGTTGCGATCGCTGTTGTCTCGGGCGCGGCCCTGCTGTGGCCGGCGCTGGCGCCGCGCGGAAAACGCGCAACGCCGCTGCAGGTGACGCAGATGATCAACCGCGGCAAGACCACCATCGTCGATGTACGCAGCACGGAAGAATTTGCCGCAGGCCACCTGCGCGACGCAAAACACATCCCGCTGGCAGACTTGGGCAATCGCATCGGCGAACTGGACAAGTCGAAGAACCGTACCATCGTCATGGTCTGCCAGACCGGCGCGCGCGGCGACAAGGCTGCGCGTCAATTGCAGGCGGCGGGCTTCGAGGACGTCCACAGCCTGGAAGGCGGTCTGACGGCCTGGACGGCTGCAGGCCTGCCGGTCACCAAGTAACCCGCTCGCCCGGTTTTCGGGCCAGCAGACACGTAAAGGATTCATCATGACAGCTCACGTCGTTCTGTACCACACCGCAGCCTGCCCCTATTGCGTGCGCGCCGAGCGCCTGCTCGAAGCCAAGGGCGTTACCGAGATCGAACGCATCCGCGTCGACCTCGATCCGGAACAGCGCCAGATCATGATGCAGCGCACCGGCCGCCGCACCGTTCCCCAGATCTATGTCGGCGAAACCCACGTCGGCGGTTTCGACGACCTGTATGCGCTGGACCAGGCAGGACGCCTGGACCCGATGCTCAAGGGCGAGTAAGCTAAGAAGATCGTTGGAGCATGGCGGCGGCGGTAAAGCCGCTATTGCTTCCAAGTTGATTTTGCTACAATTGTCGTCGCGTTCGACCAGCACCCCGGGATGGCGCGCCATATTGGCTATCCGTTCCTCACTATTACTAGAAAGCGTTCCATGTCCGACGAAACTCTGCAACCAGTATTCCAAATCCAACGCGTCTACCTGAAAGACATGTCGCTGGAGCAACCGAATTCGCCATCGATCTTCCTGGAACAGGAAGCGCCGGCAATCGAAGTGTCGCTCGACGTCGGCGCCGAGAGCATCGCTGAAGGCATCTACGAGTCGACCGTCACGATCACCGTGACCGCCAAGGTCAAGGACAAGGTCGCTTTCCTGGTCGAAGGCAAGCAGGCTGGCATCTTCGAAGCCCGCAACATCCCGGCCGAGCAGATGGACCCACTGCTGGGCATCGGCTGCCCGAACATCATCTATCCTTACCTGCGCGCGAACATCGCCGACGTGATCAGCCGTGCCGGCTTCCCGCCAGTGCATCTGGCCGAGATCAACTTCGAAGCCTTCTACCAGCAGCGCGCCCAGGCCATGGCCGAAGCAGCTGCCGCAGCACCGGCAAACTAAGCAGCACCATCGCGGATGCGGCCCAGCGCCGCGTCCGCGCCAGCCTTCCGGCGTCGCGGTTCCACTCACAACCCCAGGCCCGCCATGCTCTGTCCCCGACATCTTGCTGCCGCCCCGCTGCTGATTGCAGTGCTGGCCGCGCCAAGTGCGTTCGCTTTCGATTTCAAGACGGTCGGCGCCGCCTCGGCGATTCTCTACGAAACGCCCTCGGCCAAGGGAAAGAAACTCTATCGGGCGCCGCCCGGCATGCCGCTGCAGGTCCTGATCGCGTATGGGGAATGGGTCAAGGTGCGCGACATGAACGGCGACGTGGCCTGGACCCAGGCCCGCTCGCTGGAAGTGCGGCGCAATGTACTGGTACGCACGCCCGGCGCCCGGGTCCACTCGGGCCCCGACGACAGTTCGCCGGTCCTGATGACCGCCGACAAGGGCGTTTTACTTGAACTAATCGATCCGAATGCGCTCGTCTGGGCGCGTGTGCGCCATCGCGATGGCGTGGTCGGCTATATCAAGGTCTCGGATATCTGGGGCCTGTAATTAGGAGCTCCATGCAACAGAATAAATCCCCTTCCAAGATCACCGTCCTCGGCGCCGGCGCCTGGGGCACCGCCGTCGCCATCGCCCTGGCCGCGCGCCACGACGTGCTGCTGTGGGGCCGCAACGCGCAGCAGATGCGCGAGACCGATGCGGCGCGCGACAACCTGGCCTATCTGCCCGGGCATCCGCTGCCGGACACGCTGCGCGTGAGCGCTGACTTCGAGGCCGCGCTGGCGCATGTGGTGGACGTGCAGCCCGACGATGCGCCGATCCTGATCCTGGCGTCACCGGTCGCTGGCCTGCGCCCCCTGCTGGAACAATTGCGCGGTCGTGCGATCCCGAATGTGGTCTGGCTGTGCAAGGGCTTCGAGGCCGGCACCGGCCTGCTGCCGCACCAGGTGGTGGCGCAGGTACTGGGCGACAGCGTGCCGGGCGCGGCGCTGTCCGGTCCGTCGTTCGCGCAAGAGGTCGCGCGCGGATTGCCATGCGCGCTGACCGTGGCGTCCGCCAGCGCCGAGCTGCGCGAGCGCGTCGTGGCGGCCGCGCATGGCGACAACCTGCGCGTGTATTCGCACGACGACCTGGTGGGCGTGGAAGTGGGCGGCGCGGTCAAGAACGTGATGGCGATCGCCACCGGCGCCGCCGACGGCCTGGGACTGGGCCTGAATGCGCGCGCGGCGTTGATTACGCGCGGACTGGCCGAGATCACCCGCCTGGGGCTGGCGCTGGGCGCGCAGCCGGGCACCTTCATGGGCCTGTCCGGCATGGGCGACCTGATCCTGACGTGCACCGGCGACCTGTCGCGCAACCGGCGCGTGGGCCTGGCGCTGGCGCAGGGCAAGGCGCTCGACACCATCGTGGCCGAACTGGGCCATGTGGCCGAAGGCGTACCGTGCGCGAAGGCGGTGCGCGAACTGGCGCGCGGGATGGAGGTCGACATGCCGATCACCGAAGCGGTGGCCAGCGTGCTGTTCGATGGGGTGGATGCGGCGCAGATGGCGGCGCAGCTGCTGGCGCGGGATCCGCGGGTGGAGCGGGCGTGATGTGACCGGGTGGCCGGGTGAAGGTTTTGGCTGCTCGGGGTAACTTCGATCCCCGGCACACCACCACCGCAAGAATCAGCGTGGTGCGCCGCTTGGATCGTCGCTCGGTCCGCCCGAACGCTGCGGCCCCATCAGGATCGTCATCAAGGCCACCGCGTCGGTCACGGCGCGCACCGTGTGCGGCACGCCGCCGGCCAGGTAGACCATTTCGTTCGGCTGCAGCGTGGTGGTGGCGTCGTGCGCATCGATGGCGATCTCGCCTTCCAGGCACAGGACGGTCACCTCGCCATCGACCCGATGCTCGGGGATCGGGCGTTCCACCGGCAGTACCAGCCGGATCAGTTCCATATGGTCGGTCTTGGCCAGGGCCACCGAGGTGAAATGGGCGATGTCGTCGTCGCCGCGTTGCAAAGCAATCTTTTCGCCGGATACTGCGTGATGCAAGGCCATGTCGCCCTCCTCTATTCGTCGATTGTTTCGTTCAGGTCAGGCACGCTGCGCAGCCAGGTGACCAGCGCGTAAGCGTCCTCGAATCCCCGCGCCAGCCGCGGCACCAGCTGGTCCGGTGCGTTCAAGTCCAGCTTCACCTCGGTCCATACGAAAAAGCTCTTTAGCTTCAAATATTCGACGTGCGGATGATTTGGATCAAAACCCTTTGGCGGGCGCTGTAACTTGTCCTCTTCCAGCATGTCTTTGAACGTGGCGCGGAGATGCTTATTCTTCAATAGTTTGGCAAATCCCGTCGCATCGTTGACCACGTGCTGGCGGATCGCCTTCAGGCGCGGCGCCGGCGGCAGGTACTCGCCCACGCCAAAACCCAGTGTGCCGTCGCGCTCGATATGAAAGTAATAGGTCGAGCCACCACCGGCGCTCGGCCGGCGCTTGTCGTGCGGCGTGATGCCGGCCGAGAAGCGGGTTTTATAGGGCGTCTTGTCCTTCGAAAAACGCGTGTCTCGGTGGATCCGGAACATGGCCTTTTTTGGATTGCAGGCGGCGACTTGCTTGTCGAACTTGGTCAGCGCGCGAATCAGCTCGGTGACCATTTCCTCGAATTCGGTGCGCAGGATGTCGTAGCGCGGCTTGTTCCACAGGAACCAGGGCCGGTTATTGTTTTCGCTCAGTTCAGTCAGATATTGCGTCAGGTCGCGCAGATGCATGGTGGTTCGGGTTCGCTATCAAAGGTTCAGGGCGCCTGGCGCGGGCGGCGGCCGATGGTGACGTCGACCGTGGCCTCGCGCCGCTTGCGCAGGATGGTCATCCGGGTCTTGGCGCCCGGCTCGAGCTGGGCGATCAAGTTCAGCATTTCGCTGGTGTCCGCCACCTGCTTGCCGCCGACCGCCACCAGGATATCGCCCGGCAAAATGCCGGCGCGGTCGGCCGGACCGTCGCGCACGACGCCGGCAATGATGGCGCCGCTGCGCTTGGCGAGGCCGAAGCTGTCGGCCAGTTCGGGCGTGATGTCCTGCGACTCGATGCCGATCCAGCCGCGCACCACGCTGCCATGCTTGACGATCGAATCGAGCACCGTCTTGGCGGTGGACACGGGAATGGCAAAGCCGATCCCGACCGAGCCGCCGGTCTGTGAATAGATTGCCGAATTGATCCCCAACAGGTGACCGTCAGTATCGACCAGGGCGCCGCCCGAATTGCCGAAGTTGATCGCGGCATCGGTCTGGATGAAGTTTTCGAAGTGGTTGATGTGCAGGTTATTGCGGCCCAGCGCCGAGATGATTCCCAGCGTGACGGTCTGGCCGACGCCGAAGGGATTGCCGATCGCCAGCACCACGTCGCCCACGCGCGCCTGCTCGGGGTCGCCCAGCACCATCACCGGCAGATTGCGCTCGCTCACCCGGATCACGGCCAGGTCGGTCTCGGGATCGCTGCCCACCAGGCGCGCTGCGGCCTTGCGGCCGTCGGCCAGGCCGACCTCGATCGCATCGGCCCCGTCGATGACGTGGAAATTGGTCAGGATATAGCCATCGCTGCTGACGATGACGCCGGAACCGAGACTGGCCAATTGCTCGTCCGGCGGCGCCCGGTCACCGAAGAAGCGCCGGAAAAACGGGTCTTTCAACAGAGGATGGGCCTGGCGCGACGCCTTGCTGGTGTAAATGTTCACTACCGCTGGCATGGCCTTGCTTGCTGCATCGCGGAAACTGCCACCGGCGGCGCGCGCCGGCGCCTGCAGCATCGGCACTGGATTGCCGGGCGCGCCGACGGCGACCGTGTCCGGCTTGCGTTCGAGCCACTCGGGGCGCAGCGCGGCCACCACGAACCAGGCCGCGAGCGCGATCGTGACCGTCTGCGCGAACAACAGCCAGAAGCGCCTCAGCGGATGCGGGCGCCGCAATGCATGAACGACGTCGTCTTTCACTTTTTGAGGTTATCCCGGATCTCGCGCAACAGCAGAATGTCTTCCGGCGTCACCGCCGGCTTGGGTTCCTCGGCCGGGCCGCGCAGGCGGTTAATCACGCGCACCATCTGGAAGATGACGAAGGCCAGGAGGACAAAATTCAACAGGATCGTCAAGAAGCTGCCGTATGCCAGTACCGCACCGGCTTTCTGCGCCTCCACCAGGGGGAGGTTGTAGGGCTGGTTATTGAGAGGAATATAATAGTTGGCGAAGTCGAGCCCACCGAACAATGCCCCGATCGGCGGCATGATGACATCCTTGACCAGCGAGTCGACGATCCGGCCGAAGGCGCCGCCGATGATCACGCCGACGGCAAGATCGACGACATTGCCGCGTATCGCAAATTTCTTGAACTCTTCCATCATCGCCATTGGAATTTCCTCCCATTGTTATTGATACAAGGATTTTGCATGATACCTGAAGGCTCCAAAGGCTGTCTTTCCGCCGAAATGCTGCAAGAGCACAAAAGACCATTCTGCCAAAGCGTGTAGCGCAGACAATTTTTTCCGTTAGGTATTGCCGTTCACATATATAATTTTGGCTGCTGGAAGCTCGCTATTAATTCTTAAAATTCGTATATTCACGGAGTGGGGTTGGTATGAGTAATGAAAAGCAGGTCGATCCAGGTCGACGCGGTTTGCTGGTCGCGACATGCGCGGCTGGCGGCGTCGTCGGCGTATCCAC
>Ga0265780_10001912_pt1 | contig 28859 bp, 42 predicted proteins | sample P1T30metagenome_FD_192432 | JGI IMG/M metagenome (GOLD analysis project Ga0265780, IMG submission 192432) | Plant litter microbial communities from East Loma Ridge, Irvine, California - P1 T30 | ecosystem: Environmental > Terrestrial > Plant litter > Unclassified | place: USA: California...
TGATTGTGTTAATAAACACAAAGCGAGTCTGTAATTCAATCCGTACCGTGTAGAAGACACAAGTAATGTCTTCTTTGCAGATCTTCGCTGAGTAGAGTGGGACGCCGCTGTTACAGGTCAGACGAAGCTTGCGCGTCGATACCATACGATACATACAGAGGTATGCACTCGGGCCTGGCCTTGAGCTCGAAGATGAACTTGGGGGCGCCGGTGAAGTTGGTCCCGGTGTAGATGACGCCAACATCGCGGATGTTGGCGTTGTCGACCATGCCGTTGTGTGGCTGTGGGAAGGCCATGGCGATGCCGGCGAGGGCGAGGATGGCGAAACTCATGATTGAGATCATGCTGAATGAGTAGATATGCACGTCGTTGGGTAATGCGGGGAAAGCAGGTATAGATTTGCTGGTTGATTGGCCACTGATGCTGGAAACGTTGATGGTCTTGGGAAGAAGGGCGGTAATCTATATACGCAGAAGGGGACGAAGATTTGGAAGCGGTTCGGTACCGGTGCGCGCGGAGGTGATATTGAAAAGTTTTGCGATCGTCTTTGGTGAGTGACCAGGCGCGAGTGTAAAGTTGGCAATCATCGTGAGCGTGACTGCCGCAGCGTTTGCTCTAGTAAAATCGTTTGTAAGTACTCCTGCAAACTAACAGCAAACCTTCTTTACGGCAATTATCATTGCTCTCACTCCTGACTCTTTCAAATTCGTTGCATTGCTCCAGACAGGGCCGATAAAGACAGACTACCAAAGAAGGTGGTCGTGAACGACTTTGCCTTAATGAGTCCGAGTCTGAGTAAGTCGACCAAGGTGCAACCCGGCTTTATTATGTTCAGTACTCTGCCAGTGAAATTGGGCGCCAGGAGGTAGGTGAAGTCGCTCAACGCTGATATCGACACAGCGGACAGCACAGCATGCGAATTGTCTTCATCGATGACGAGTGAGTCTAATTAAAGAACTTTGACGAAGATAGCGGCCGACGCTGCTGACAATTTTCGTGCACGCCCTGGGGGCTTCGGCAAGGCCGAGGAGTTATATCCCTTTCCAGCAGATCCGTGAAGGTCCAACAGGAGAACAATACTCGTCTCCATTCGAGATACGATGAAGGAGCACGGCCCTGGTCTCGTTGCCGAATTCGTAGGCGCGTGGCGCACGTTAGATCTGTTGACACGAGAGGCTTGAGCAAGTTCGACTCGAATGTGGCTGATAGCTTCGATATTGAGGTTGCCGGTGGGAAGATGTGGTGATGGATGCTCTCAGCGGACCTCAAACCGATGACCATTGAGAATCCCGCCGTCTTATGTACGAACCCAGTGAAGACTATCAGATGTATGTCAGATCTGGCCCCATTCTGCCTCGTCAGGTCTTCTTTTGGTAAGTCTGCACAGTACTGCCACAATTCTGCGGTGTATGTCCAGGTTCTCAATATGATGTCAGCCAGAACAACCCTTACACGATGCACTCGTATCGTTTGGCCGATATATCGGAAGTGATCCGGTGTGTGTTCATGAGGACTGACCTTTTGGAACAAGTCAAGGATATGACGGCGACGTAACAAGTTACGAACGCCGCTTCTCGGCCCGTCATTATGTGGGAAGCCCAGATAACGTCTACTTGGATTAGATGCAGGTACGGATTGATGCTATGTCGAGCGGCACAATATGTCGCGCCCTAGAATAGGTCGCTCCTTGTCGTAAGGCTTGCGCTCGGATATGTTATTGGCCCATGGCCGGGAAGGACCCACAACTACCGATTAGCTTCGAACGCCATTTTCTACAAGCTCTACGTCACATTACAATGCGACATAATCGCCGACGACAAACACGATGTAGTTGGTGAAGCAGTCGCTTTATATCCGTCAGATCTGCCTCAGATATGAAGCCTATGGCATGGCCGCTGACGAACGAGCAGGGCAGCCCCCTCAAATTGCCGAAACCTTCACTCACGTTGCCCGATGCTCACAAGAGATGCTACTCGTGGTGAACCTCTTTCTGACCTTCACGAGAATCTCAGGCATTCCGTCGCCAACAGGTAATTTCCCTACCGGTGAGCGCTATCTAAATTTATACTGCTAAGGAGCTGAAGACCTACCGTATTGACTAGTGTTATCTCATCGTCTAGCGTCGGCAACAAGGGCTATAGCAAACACGTGAAGCAGCGAGGCTGAAGGCGGGCGACTGTGGCAGAATTAAAGATCTCTGCTTTGACATTGGCCAGCGGTCCTTTGGGCAATGGACCAGCCAAGATGTTATACGATACATGTCAAATGACACTGGGGTCCAGCGCCCTGGTCTTTCTTCGCCGCATGCCTTCTTCAAGTCTAGCGCTGCTTATGTAAATCCCGTGCTCCTGGGGTTGCGAGTCAATGCTCCCAATCACACCATCTCAAGGTCTCGCTAATTTGAACAGGGGCCCAAATCCAGCCCTACGTTTCTCTCCACACCCGCAGTGCAGTGTGGAGGCACTCATCCATGCAGGCATGTCTCCCGTGAGGCTCGACATCGGAAACCGCCCTAGCGTAACGTAGGACGTGCTTCTACACAGTCCTATTTTCGTCGAGTTATCAACAGTGGCATCATGGCTGGCAAAGGTATAAAGCTGTTTCTCCAGGTTGTCGTGAGTATGTACGAATATACGCAAAGAATTCACATACTATGTCCTCGGCTACGTTTCCACTCTCCAAACAAACCGACCGGAACTCCAGGGAAAACGCTCCGAGCATCACCGGGCCCTCACATGAACAGTTTCCAGAACTATCGGATGTTCCCTGCTACACGTGTAGAAGACGGCATGTAAAATGCGATCGCATACTTCCGAACTGGTAAGTGAATTGTCCGGAGGAGGAACAGCTTGGGCTGATGCGTGCGACTAGTGCCAAGTGTGCGAAGAAGGGAGTGGCCTGCTTAGGGTATCGTACGTCGTCCAATTGCTTTCAATGTGAAAAGGTTCCCACTGAATTCGTGCAGGTAAACCTTTACGATGGGCAAAAGGGGTGGCCGTTCGAGGAAAGCTCAAGGGCAAAACGCAGCCAGTCATTGACAGTGAGTCCGGTATATCCTTTGTTGTGATGCCCCGGCTCACCAATGTATCTTTAGATGAAGCTTTAAGTGCTTCTCAAAACGCCTACGAGGAAAGCCGGACACTAGTTCGCACCGAAGCAGCTCATTTCGGTATACATTCACTCGACGGTCGTTACACTGATATCACGAGCTCTGATGCGACTTTCCTGGAATTGGTGCGCTATCGTCAGTATCTCCCGATTATGCGATACCAATGTAGCTATTGCTGATCATGGAAGCAGACAACACCGCAATCTGTGCAGAAATTCCAGGGTCTAAAGACTTACCCATTACCTTACACAAAGTAGCCGCCATCTCACCGGACATCGCCCAATCCTTGCCCCGCGACTTCCTGAATTGTATTCTTGGAACAGCAGCAGTACATATGGCGTCCAGAAACCCCGGTAATCGTTCGATAGAGCGGATGGCTCTCGAGGCCAAAGTCTGCTTGTTCGAAAGCATCAGCGCCGCCTTCCAGCAACCCGAGCACCAACGCGCGGATGTATTGTTCGCGTGTACTACTCTCATGTTCGCAATGGACATCATCGAGCATGGTGTCGATCGCTGGAAGACACACTTCTCAGGTACCCTTCAATTACTGGCTTCGTCTGGGGGTATGGAGTATTTTGCTTCTTGCTATCCCCATCTCAGACTGCAGCTAGCGTCCATCTCGCACTTCGAAACTATGCACGTAGTACTCTCGCCAGCCTCGATCGAAGAACCAAAACGAACGTCGCGAAACAGCCTCAAGTCGATATGTTTTGATTCCAAAGTCAGGGAATCGTTCTTTTCGGCGAGTCCACTGCCTCTGATGCGCGCGGTCTACGACATGGCTGTGTGCGGGCGTAACATATTTCAGGGACAGGAGCGTCCTTCTGCCGCGGATGTCTACACTCGCGAATGGATCTTGTCCGACATCCTCCGCTTCCGGCCGGAAGAAAGCGTGGAGGATATACAGAGAACGTATTACTCTGACAAAATCATGTAGGAAGGACCCAAAAGTTGATTGAGACACTCTATCTGACTGGTCGTAGGACCGCTACAGAACTGCATACATGGAACGTCATCATGAGTGCTTGGCGGAGTTCTTTGGCTATACTGAGCCTGCGGTACCTTTTTTTCGGCTTACCTGATCCCGACTTATCTTCGTATATGAGTCGTACGTCGGCACCAGTCCTCGGATCTCGAGAAGCAATGCCCGCGGACACATATTTCCTGTCCGACGAAATACTGCAGAGCTTCGACGAGATAGACGCTGCTTACCCAACTGAAGAAAGCATCGAAGGGTCTCACGGTGATCGTCTTTCACCTGACTCCTACTCCCTCGATTCATTCTCATCGCCTTTGCCCTCTCCACGGCCAGCTGATGAAACTATCTCTTTCGACCATTGGACTCGTCGGTACGAGATTCACAACCAGGCAACCTCTGAGCTGTTCCATAATCTTTCCGCTCTTGCGACCCAAGCGTGCGCAGATGCTTTGCGGTTTGTCCTCCTCCCTCTGATGGTACTAGCGCTTGTCAGTAGACCCGATAGTGTTGAGCGCGCATTGTGCTTAGGGCTGTTCGCGCGGTTCAAAACGCTCTCAAACGGTCAAAACACTGTACCAAACCCAATAGGCGGCTCTGGATTGGACTTTGGTATTCCTTGGGATCGTCTTGACGAGTACTCAGGCGAGATGGAACAACAGCGACGAGAAGATGTAGTCGTTTTAGAGCCACAGCTTGAGAATTCGGCACCCGAGTGGAATTGGTGGTCGATGCTGAAGCGAACAAATCTCCAAACAGTGTGTAAGTCAAAGTTCCACGATTTGTCGTTCGCGATCGTCACGAAACTGAATTTTCCTTCCCAGGGCCTGTCATCGCAGCTACGATGCACATGGAAACTGGCACGGACTTCTGGGCCTTTAGTAAGTGCGAATTTTTGGTACGACGCATGGTAATTGCTGACCTCGTGCCCTGTCCTGCGCAGACGTTCTTTCTGCATGTTGCACCGAAGAATGTTTTGCCGCCTTCATGCAGCCCGCCGCGACGACCACTCAAGCTTCATCGTCGATATAGTGAAGCCCTAGATTCAACACAAAACGCCGTGCACGTGCTGAGATTGTGATCAGATTTGAACGACTGGTGAACTTTGAGCTCGCAGGCGGCTTGGGCGAGAAAGTACCGGGGTCCCCGCGCACTGGTCAATGTCTTTGCGCTTCGGCAACTGCTAAAAGCCACCGGAAACACCGTGATGAAGAATGCCGGAGTATGCAGATCTACAGCTTCCTTAAGTAGTAAGGTAGAGCCTTGAACAACATCATGGTAGCTGAAAAGGTCGAAGACACAGCTGGAAACCAAATAATGCTTCAATGCCAATCGACTCTGGAGTTTCAATGGGCGCTCGATCACTCTCAGACCACGCGAATTCTGACTGTTCTTAACTGTTCAATGTTCTTCGCGCATTATAAGCAGTTAGTTATATTGCTGACGACGAATCCGGCAGGAGCTGCTACCTACGGGCACTTTCCCGCCAATGACCGGCGCGATTGAACGAACCTCCCCCCACGACGTTTGCGATCAGCGACTTTTGCATGGCGGACAATCTGTTGGGGGGGGTTTAACCAAGGCAAGCACTTCATCTGCATTACGATGACCTACTTGCACTGACTTGATGTCATGAACACAGCAGCCAGGACCCCAGGGACCTGTCAAATCGAATTCGATGTTCTATCTGTCAAACTCTGCGTTGTACAGCATGCAGCCGAAATAAGAACCCTGGACGTTTAGATTAGTGCGGCTGTGGCGAGCAGAGCCTACCAACAGCGGAGGCCAATACAAAGTTCTGAGCTAGAACAAGAGGGTACCTTCCGATGTACCCCGGCAGCGCTAGGAATGCGTGAATGGCATAGCACCATCGTATAGGTGTTCGCGCTACACGTTTCCCTGCGTTGTCGGTTGGATAAAAAGTGAATGCTCTCTACGTGTGTTCTGCAATTTTGGCCCTTAATCTGGGCATCCTCAATACTACATCCCCACGAGCTTCACCAAGCACAATGGTGTCCACGGCTGTTATCTGCCTCTTGCTCATTCTGAGTTTAATGTGGATTGGTGCCCATGCCATCCTAATGCCCAAACCGATCCCGGGGATTCCACACAATACCTTCGCACGCTACATGCCATGGGGAGACCTGGCGAAACTCGGGGTGTACAACTGGACTACCGGTGAAATCTTCAGTTGGCTTTCATTGCAGTGTCTGCAACTGAATTCTCCGTTGATACAAGTTTTCTTCCCGTCGTTTTCGACAAACCGGCCCACTCTTGTCCTGGCTGATCTTGCTGAGATCGAGCATATCGCCACGAAGAGGATTGGCGAGATAGACAGGGCAGATTTGATGCACACGTGGTGTAAGAGAGCTCCATGTATGATCTCAAGTGGGACACATACTAACTTCGCTGTCCATATCTAGTCGGCCTCCTTGTCCCGAGAGCGACGATCGGTCTCAAATCGACCGACACATATTTCCGGGAGCAAAGGCGCTTATGGAGTGTCGTTTTGAGCCCCAAGTTTCTACACGAGGTCACTTCGCAATGCTTCTTCGAGGCCGCCGACCAACTGGCTGAGTTATGGACGACAAAGGCGGAACTTGCGGGTGCGGATCGCGCCTTTGAGGCGCAAGAGGATATTAGATTGGCGACATTGGATGGTATCTGGAATATGTGTTGTGGGTCTAGCCTGGGATTGCTGGGAGCTCGACAGCAGGGCCTGCAGCAGCCCAGGGCTGTCAAGCGAAAAGACTCTCTGACCGCAAAATTCTCAAAAGGCGAGATGCCAAGATTCTACGAAGCCTTACAGAGTCTGCTGGTTGCTTTGGATTGGGTCCTACAAGGTGTTAGCCCTCGAGGGTACAAGCTCATCTTTACGTACTCTGGCTATTTGCCGCGTATCGAGCGGGAAAGCCGGATGATACTGGATCAATGGATCGCTGTGTCGAGGGCACGGGTAAGAGAAAAAGCACCTGGAATGCCTTGTGCACTGGAGGAAGTGTTGCGCAAAGATCTGAGGCTGAACGCGGGACTGGCCTCAGAGGCGGTCAGCGATGAGGCGCTACGAAGCGAGTTGCTGGAACTGCTCATAACGGGCCATGAAACGACAGCATCATCCATCTCGTGGGCTCTCAAGTATTTGACAGACCATCCACAGGCCCAACGGCGACTTCGCGAGTCGCTAATCGCCGCCTTTCCAGCCGCGCTCCCGACTGCAACGGATCTCATGACCAGTTCTCTTCCATACCTGGACGCAGTCATTGCGGAGACCTTGCGATTGTCCGCTACCGGTCCAGTGTCCTTTCGCCAGACCTTGACACCTTGCGAGATAATGGGACGATGGATACCAGCAGACACGCCGATTATCTTGGTAACGGCGGGACCATCTTACAACTCTTCAGAAGTGTCGCCGACAAAGGAGAAGGTCAAATCTCAAGTATCTCACGCCGCGTCGCCGCAGGAGAACCAATTTGCAACGCCCCTCCGAGCTTTCGCACCCGAACGATGGCTCGCCAATGGCAAATTCGATGCTGGCGCTGTACACATGTTGCCGTTCTCAACAGGAGCTCGGGGGTGCTTTGGAAAGCCGATCGCGATGCTAGAGATGAGGATCATGATCGCGTTCCTGATCTTACGATTCGAGTTTCCGCAGTTGGCCTTGTCTCTCAGTGGGTACGGAGCGTGGGATGGCTTGACGAGAAGGCCCACGTCATGCTATGTAAGTCCACGAGCAATCGAAAACTAGTGTGTGATGCCGCAGTGCAACCGGCTGCGCGGATTACTCTGTTTGGCAAAGGTCGTCCTCTTCGTTTCGATGTACCGGTGCATGACCGTGTTGATGGCTTCGTTTTGGCGTGATTCCATGCGATCTTTTCTCCATACGTCTTCTAGAGGTTGGATATCTGACGTGATTCGTCTGTTAGTCGAATGAGTCGTGGTTAGCGGTCAGCACTTGAGCCTTGATAACGTTCTTGCGCAACCCCAACGGGGTCTTGTGGAATACGGTCAGCCATTGTGTTGGGTGCTTATCGTCACACCGAGGCGGTGGACATGTGTGCTGCATGTGTCTCATGGCATGGAGGCAGGATGCGCAACATGCAAGTCGTGGAAGGCACCGAGCATGAGGGGAGTAAATGCACGCTGAAACAGCTGTTCTTTCGCAAAATGAGGCTGGCCGAAGTGGTATACTGCGCCGAGATTTGTGCGTGGCTACCGTTTGTGGTAGGTTGTCAGAGGAGGAAGGGGACACGGGGAGTCGTGGGGAGATGTGCAGTGCACGGACACGTGGTTTTGTTTCACCAAGCCGCGCCGAAGCTTCATCGATTCTACGCCCCAGGCATTCAACCATCGGACACGGTCGTATCATCCACAAACGTGCGAAACTCCTGTCACGTACATTGCCCACTATTATTAGACGAACAAATCAAGATTCCCTCATTACTTAGGCGATATTCGTGAAATCAAGACACCAGCTGCGACCACTTTGACCTCAAGCTCCTTGTGTGCTTGCGTTCCTCCTACTTCAAACACTGCATCGCATCGCTTTACGCAGTAGCGTTGCGCACGACTGAGGCTCCCATTCATCTAGCACGAGTAGCACGAGTAGCACGACCCTGAGTCTCGATAAAGAACAGAGCAGATCACGGCAGGGCCTCGGCACATGCGGCGTACCTGGCTAGCAACTAGCCAAACTCCCTCTCGCTCCCTCAAACACCATAGTGTAAGTCCAAAACCGTCCAGCTGTGGCAACGATGTCTGCTTGCCAGCTCGACTGTCGTAAGTAGCGTCTGTCGACGACTCGACAGTGCCTTGAAACAATTGCTCCACATCCGTAATTGGTATCGCTTGTTTCAAACCAGGCGGATAGCGTGCTGAACGGTGGTTCCATCGACGCAAAAATAGCTACAGCAGACATCGACTTCCCAGCCAGGTCCTCGATACCGTTCAACATTGCATGGAATATGTAGTGCTTTGGCATATGTTACGACCATGCCTGAATACACAATGCACCACATTCGACGAACCGATCATTGGGCACTGGAAGCAACCGCACCAGTAGTTCGCAGTATCTCTTGTACAAGAGCCTGATCATGGCGACACCCCGTCATGTTACAAGCATGCGTAGATCTGCTGTTCAATCTTGGCATCTACCCGTCCTCCCGCTGTCGCTAAAGCCCCTGTTTCCACCTTCTCGTCACCATTGTGACAACTAAGAAGGCGATCAGCTAGCTCTTGTGGCGAGGACATGCCTGCTGGTGGCATCAGGGCAAAGTTCCCCATGACTCTAGGACGTCGTTACTATTCTTACTCGCGTTTGAACGTGGAGCAAGACGTATGTATAAAGAGAAGGTACAGACTCTTTATGTTCCGCATCAGTCGATCCAGTCTTTCGCTTCTACCCGCATATCAATCGTTCTATCCTACCAGTCTTTCGTTCATACTTATAACTTCGTCGTCTCACATTCTGTACATAATGTATCTTTCAAATATCTTCGTCACTGCCCTCGCGGCGACTACCACAGTGCATGCTTTCGACATCACCAAAGAGGCAAATTCTGTTTCCGCACACACAAAGCGTACCTGGATGAGCGTTCTCAACCTGGTCAATAGCATGTTCAACCGACCAGGCCAGTCCGCGGCATGTCCCGCCGTCTGGAGCGAGATATCGACCGCCCTTACCGCACAATTTCTGGCCGACGGTCAATGCACAGGTGAGTAGCTCTGCAAATGAATTACAAACGAAGCATACATTAATCACGTCTCATCATATCCAGACGCAGCTCGTGCAGCCATCCGTAGTTCTTTCCACGACTGTTTCAACGGAGCCTGCGATGGCTCCTTGATCCTCGCCAAAGAGTGCGACAACATCGAGAACCGGGGCCTCGAGCGCGTATGCGGCAACCTCGGCAACCTCGCAAACGAAAAGCAAGTCGGCGTCGCAGACCTCATCCAGTTCGCCGCCGCGCACGCCATAAAAACGTGTCCCGGCGGCCCCACAGTCCCAGTCAAAGTCGGCCGCCCAGACTCGTACGAAGCCAGTCCTACGGGCATACTTCCTAACGGCTTTCGGAAGGGCGGAGACCTCGTTCAGCTCTTCGGTACGTCTCCAGTCCCGTGTCTTGCATGTATCGCGACTAATGCGCAATCTAGCATCCAAAGGCTTCTCCCCCATCGATCTCGCCGCCCTCATCGGCGCCCACACCACCGCCAAACAACGCAACACCGATCCCAGCAAAGCTGGCGCAAGCCTCGACTCCACGGTCGGCACATGGGACAACAAGTACTACCAGGAAACCAAGAGCGGACAGGCACCCTTTACAATGGAGTCTGACAAGAACGTCGCCCAGCATCCACTCACGAGTATTCCTTTCAGCACGTTTGCGCTCAGCAAAGGCGCGTGGGATGCTGCGTTTGTTAGCGCCATGACGAAGATGAGTATGTTGGGTGTCGATGGGAATGGGCTTATTGATTGTACGAGTGCGTTGCCGGGTGGGAGCAGGAAGAGGGAGATTAGGAGCAGCAATATTTTCGATCGCTTTAAGTTTTGATCGGGATTTAATTTACGAGTTTAATGAATGCGGCAGGGCCTGGTGGGTTTGGGGGGCATTGGATGGCGTTTCTTTAAATGTATTGGGGTTGAGCGGAATACTTGCGGTGTTGGAACATGGTGTTGGAACAATAACAACAATATCACTTCAGAACAATATTGCATTCTGAACATCTGATCATGTCTACCAATCACTCTCTCCAGCAAACTCCCCACCAGCGGAAAAAAGATACTCGGAAAGACTGCTTAATCTACTCACTCCATCAGACAAGCCTATATCGACAGACACACACTACACGTACCAGAAACCTCGATCACTGATGTCTCAGCAACGAAGAGCTCCTCCAAACATGCACACTCCTCCCAAGAAGCAGTACTGCACGGTCCAGACCAGCATGTCGACAGTGGCATTTGAATGACGTTGTATGTCGCGGGCTCGGGCAGTCGAGGACGGATGGGGCGGTGGTGTTGATGCAGCGACATGCGCGAGGGCTTGTAGTTGTAACCATATCGAGGGGATGAGTAAACGCTGGAGAGGGAATTGAGGAGGTCAGTGATTGTTTCGTGGAGAGTGCTGTTGGGATGAGTTGGTGTCACGATGGTGGGGACGGGCGTGTTGCACAGCATCATGCGGTTGCTATGACAGTTTTCCTTCCTTCCATTTCCGATATATCGTACATTTGTAGCTTTCTTACCATTTCTTCAGTCTGATATTATCGTGCCATCACCCATTTCCGTAGAGTTCCGCAGAGCGTGAGTACCGAATGTTCGCACTTGGTGGTGCTGTACGATGCAGCGCCGAACCAATGTCCTAGATACCCATACTGCCAACTCACTTGTTGATCTGCTCCTGCATCGCGAGTATATTCCGATCATTTGGTGCGTATTCCAAAGCCTTCTTGATGTGGTGCGTCACAGCAGCTAGGTTCGAGGGACCGCCCCAGAACAGGTTATAGGTCGCGAGTCGATAGTGGAGCTTTGCAAGCTGTACGTCGGAAGGCGCCCATGTCGTTCCTTCATTCCAGTAGTCCGGCTGTACACTCGCTTGAGCAGCACTGAGGAGATACTCCACCATAGTCTGCCGCGTCTCCCTTAACTCTTGGGGTACCCGCACATCCGTGGCGATAGGGCCATATAATTGGGTCAACGCATTCGCGGCATTGAGGACCACGAGGAAAAGCGTCTCAGCGAGCTTGTCGACAAAAGCTTGACCACCGCGAGACACGAGGAAGTCACAGGAGCTGGAGCGCCAAAGACGATTGATTTTCAAACCCACGTTGGCCCACATACCAGCCGCGCGCTCGTGATGCGCAGAGTTGTAGGCTTGGTTGGCTTCGGCTTTGTCTGCGAGCAGTTTGTCGACGACCTTCTTGGGCTCACTGCCCCATTCATCGGCGCGAGCATCTAGTATGACCGAATTAGCGAGTTCTTTGGAGACGTGGCCGGTGATGCTTAGGCGATCCATGTTGTGCAGCTTTCGCAAGGGTGCTAACAGACCCTCCTGTGTCGATTCAGAGAAGAACTCTGCCCAGGAGTCTCGATCTCCAGAAGCTGCGTATTCAAGTACTGGCGCGAGGTGCACATCAATGACGATGGCGTCCGAAAAGTCAGGACAGTGGGTGCCAGCACACATGATCCCCTGGCAAAAGGACTCGAGATCGTTGCCTCTGATCATCAAACTCGTCGGAGCCATGATGTATTCGCCTCCAACGCTTGTCACAGGGTAGCGAGTGCGAAGTGTGAGCTTCATGACACATCCGTGAAACTGCGAGATGCGACCCGCGTCTCGTGCGACCACGGGGACGTGTTGTGCGGATACCATCGACCGGAGAGGTAGAGGGGAGACGGACTCAATGCAGACGAAGCGGCTGCTTTTGACCATGACGTCGTACGCTTCGCGATGAACTTGTCGACTCGTGCGTAGGATGGTGGGTTCGATGTTATGTTTGGTGCGGCATAATTCGAGTGGGCCGACTTTCGTATCAGTGACTGCGTCGCGGGCGCTGAGCAGCAAGGTATAGACTTTGTTTCGCAGCTCGCCTGGGAGATCGAGGAACCGGAAGGGCTGCTGGCCGGCATCGTCCATGTTGCTGGTGGTTTAGAGATGCAGCGTGACAGTAGTCGAGAGGAAATTGTACGTAGTTGGAGGCTGTCAAATCAAAAAGTAGGTGGGTGGCCGTCACTAAGGCCGTTTGCACGCACGTGAGCTCCACTTCCCGCGTCAAGCAAACGGCACTAGAATCGGCTACCTACCTTCAATCTGGCCGTAGATCGAGACTGTTGAATGGCGACGCGGTGTGCTCAGCAAGTACGAAAGCGAGCTCTAGTACCCTCTGGCCTTGCAAGCCATTGTTGTCTTTCTCCCTCAGGATCGCCGCATCACCCGGCTACAAGCGAAGCGCGCTCTCGATATGCCTAAGCGCCCGATCCTCAGTCCCTTCTTCTCCCTGCAGCCGAATGAACAGCGCGAACCTATACCTCAGCTTCGCAAGGTGCTGATCGGCAGGTCTGTACTTGTACCCCTTCGCCCAGTGATCCTGCCTCAACGAGCGCGTCGCCGAATTCAGCGCGTCTCCTGCTATGAGGCCGTCGAATTTTTTTTCGGGTGTTGACAGCATATTGCTGAGCTTGCCATGTGCAATATTGAGACGTACGAGGAAGTACAGCTCTGCTAGTCGTGAGACAAAGCGTTCACCACCTCGCTTTGCAATGGTTGACCAGGCGCTGGACTCGAGCATCGAGTCAATATCGACAGCAGCATCTTGCCATATGAGGCAGCCGTCATCGGCTTTGCGTTGCTGGAAGAGTGTTGCGCCGTTTTGTTTGGCGGCTGTAAAGTCCGCCAACACTTGTTCGTGGCTCAAGCAGCGGTCTTGCTTTATGTCGCCCTGGGCGGCCTTTGTAAGAGCCTTGTGAACGTATCCTTGAATCTTAACAGCCTTGTACCCTCGTAAGTGGGCCCTGAATGGCGCCAAAAGTATTTGCTGGGTGGTTTCGGAGAAGAATTCCCTCATTGGAGGCTTAGACTCTAGAAATTGCGGCTCATTAAGGATCGGAGCCACGGTCATGGAAATCTGTAGGTCTTCGCGATAGCCTGGACTATGGGCATCGCCGTCCGCAAGTGCCTCACAGAAGACGTCCATGTCGCGGTGCAGGACCATAAGATTGCACGGGCCCATAACGTCTAGGCTGTCATCGGTCGCAAATAGCGGCTTGCCGCATCTTAGATTGATCCCCAGGACGTATCCCCTGAAGCTGTCAACTATCCTCTTATTTGATGTCACCACTGGCACCTGCAGGCCACAGAGCAGGAGTTGCAATTTGAGCCCTTGAATGGAAGTTATTTTTAACGAAGCGATTCTTCTTGATCATGACGTCGTATGCCTCGAGGTATGTAGTCTTGTTCGTGCGTAGGATAGCGGTGTCGATAGTATGCCGAGCGGATGCGAGTTTGAACGTGTTGCCGAGGTCCGCTGTAGTAGGTCGAGGCCCAAAGCTACAGAGAAGCTCGCCATACACTTTGTTTCGTATCTCACTTGGGAGGTCGCGGAAGCGAAAGGGGGTTGACGACATAGTGGTAGCTGCTGTGTCGACCTGCAGAACACACTGGACACGACGGTCGGTTGCTAAAATGGTGCGAACGCCTTGGGGTACACCGTACGAATACTGATAAGCCTGAGTAGCAGCTCTAAGTAGGTAGTAAGAGAATTTGAGATCGAGGAAAAAAGGTTGGTGGTTCTCGTCCGAAGAAGTGCGAGACGCGACGACCAAAGCTAAAAACCTTGGAAGGTTCCCATGCTAAACGCGCCATCACGTGTGCGGGGCCGACCCGACACCATCCATCCATCCAGTCGACAGTACCACCTCCGCAGACGCATCGTATCTATCGCATTATCAATCAGAACACAACGAACGTCGACGTTGGCGATTCATAAAGCACGAACGACTCCATACGCGAAAGCTCTCGAAAGGCTTCTGGGACAGGAAGACAAAGGCAAGCCTCTGCGATGAATAGACACTATGCACCACATACGTAAAAGAAGAATATGCATATCATCCTATTCGATCCAGCTACACACAGCCCTCAAGCTTCAACCTTCATTCCCCTTCCACCACCACACGCTCCAACACGCCATTCTTCCCTACAACAAGCATACTCTTCATCCCTCCCCCACCATCCCCAGAAAAAGCAGCCTACTTCCTCCTCTGTTTAGCCCCACCCTTCGCCTCACTTCCCGTCGCCTTCTTCGCCTCCACCCTAGCCACTTTCTCCGAATCCGGGATCTTCAAGCCCTTATCTCCACCCGGCGCCGCCTTGAGCGGCATATTCGCGTCCTTCTCCTCGACCTCCTCGTCGTCGCCGCCCTGTCCGAATTCGTTAATGCGGCCGTAATCAACCTTGTACTTCCACGTCTGGTACAGATACACGAAGAAGATGACGTCGTCGCGCAGCGTCGCGAGGCGATGTAATGTCGGCATTTTGATCGTGAAAGCGAAGAGATCGTCGATGAAGGTGTTCAGGAATTTGTACGTCATGGCGCGTCCGGGCATGTGCGCGACGGACTTGAGGCGGTAGTTGATGTACAGGGATGGAACCATCATGAGGAAGCCGTAGGCGTATACGGAGCCTACGAGCGTCGTGATGATGAAGGAGTACCATGACTTGTGGGTGTCGTACGTGAGGGAGTAAGCGGCGTATGCGAGGAGCAGGGGCACGGCGACCATGTACAAGTACCGGAAGGCAATTTCGTCGTACTCTTCTGTTTTCTTCTCCGTCTCGGACAGCACGTGCTTGTCTTCGAATTGGATCGTGTATGGCAGGTACGAGCCCTGCGGCGTGGGGCGAATGCGCACGTTGACTGTTTTTGTGATCTTCCAGGCCTCGATTGCGATGCCCATGCCCTGCCCGAAGAGGATCATCCAGCTGGTATTCTCGTTGTTGTCCATGAGATACAGGAAGATAACGAGCTGCATAAACACGTTTGCGAGGATGGTACGGACAGATGTGCCGATGTTGTCTTTCTTCTTTCGCCAATGCTGCACGTCGTTCTTGAAGGCGAGCATCTCGAAGATCATGTGGAAGACGGAGACGACGGCCGTGATGGCAAGGAGATATGAATTGCTGTCGATGAGAATTTCCTTGAACATCTCCATCTCGGAGCCGTCGCCGCCGCCGGGCGTGGATTTGCCTTGTGCGGCGGCCGCGGCGTTGCCTTTGATGTTCTCGTCCATCGAGGCGAAGATGTTGAACTTCCAGTGCGCGAGGTTGTTGAGATCGACGTTGAGTGGCAGAGTCTTGACGGTCTCGTTGAGCTCGATCATGTCCTTCTTCAGCTGCCAGAAGGTGTTGGTGAAGAGGATGGGGTAGTACCATCCGTGCTGGCCGCTGGCGTCACGTGCGCCGGTAGACTCGAGCTGGAGGTACTTGCGTGGGCCGGGGTGCATCTGCGGGTACGCGAATTGCAGGGCGTCGGGAATGAAGGAGATGGTGAAGTTGGGATGGTAGTAGTTGCCAACCACTTTCGGCGCGTTCTTCTCCTCCTCCGTCTCCTCCTCGGTCGTCGGCATGTCGCTCAGCAGGTTCCGCGTCTTCTTAACCTTCTTCTTGGACTGGTATTGCGACAACGGACGCACGACGTGGTAGGCCTTGCCCGGGTTGTAGCCGGCCTGTGTGGGGTCGAGGATGCTGCCGCTCTGGCCGACGTAGAAGTGGGCATTGAGCGTCGCGTTGTGCTGCACCTCCTTGGGCACCTTGAACTCGGTCTGTATCGTGCGCTTCTGCTTCCAGTCGCCAAGCTTGAAGTTGCGCTCCTCCACCAGCAGCGAGTCCTTGGGCATCGACTTGTGTGAGGGTGCCACGGACGAGGGCGAGATGTACATAAGGATGTCGACCTCGACGCCGGGCTCCCATATCGGCGACACGCTCCACGGGATAGCGCTCCATTCAACACCGGGGGCGAGCGAGCGCGGGCGGTCCTCCCATGCGGGGATCACGGCATTGCCGCTGGGTTTGGCGACATTGGAGGCTGCATTGCCTGACTGCGCCGTGTTGCCGGCGGCGGGCGTGGTGCTTCCGGTGTTGAGGAAGTACTTCATGCCACCCTGGATGAGCAGGAAGATGCCAATGCTCTGCGCAATGGACTTGAATGTCTGCGGGACATTAGTATAGTGAAGGACACGAGTTTACTGTGAGGTATACTGACGCTGGATCCAGCCTGCTCAGCCGGCGCAGTTGGTGCTGCTGCTGCGGGTTGAGACATGGTGGCCGACTTCAAGCAATGCTAGAGCGAAAGATGAGGGTTGATGCGCCAGCAACGAAGAAAGTTGCAACGGTGCTCCAGCAAACGATTCCAGATTCCACGCTCATGCCAAGGCCGATTGGCTATCGGAATCTAGCCGCTCGAATCCGCACGTGGGCGCGCGGGTGACGTCTCGTTCCGCGAAGGGCGATGTCCGACTGCTAGCACATGTGCAACCATGACTCTAAGCTGTCTTCCTTGACCGACTCAACACTACCACTACAACCTCACACTCTCTCACCACTGTCGTTGTCACACCTCACTTTCGACGGCCTCTCGACTTGTACCACGTCAACATCCACAGTCTTTATTGCTCGTTCCGACACGATTCCGAGAGCACCAACACACCTCTCTTCACAATGGCTACCAACAAGACACCCAAGAGCGACGCCACGCCCAAGCAGCCCGTCGTCTGCGTCTTGTACGTCTTCATTCTTCTCAGCACCTTCAACTGTCCTACTAACACTTTCCAGCTGCGGCGCCTCAGAAGGCACTTCCCCAGTCCACATGGCCGCCGCGCGCTCCCTCGCACAAGCCCTTCACACCGCAAACACCAAGCTCGTCTACGGCGGCGGCACATCCGGCCTAATGGGCGAAGTTGCACGCACCCTCGTTTCCCTCAGCGGCCCAGATTCAGTCCACGGCATCATCCCCGCCCCCCTCGTAAAATACGAACAACACTCCTCCGCCACCGATCCCTCAGGCCACTCGATCGACGCCTCCATCTACGGCCGCACCACCATCGTGGCAGACATGCACACCCGCAAGCAAATGATGGCCCGGGAAGTAATCGCCGGCGGGCCGGGCGGAGGCTTCGTCGCGCTGAGCGGTGGGTACGGCACGTTCGAGGAGCTCATGGAGGTCACGACGTGGAATCAGTTGGGTATACATAGTATGCCGGTTGTGGTGTATAATGTAGATGGGTATTGGACGGGCTTGATTGAGTGGGTCAAGAATGCGGTGGGGAGTGGGTTCATAAGTCCGGGGAATGCGGGGATATTGGTGGAGGCGCTGAGTGCGGAGGAGGTGGTGAAGAGTTTGGGGGAGTATGTGAATGCGCCGGGGAGGTTTGATTTGAGTTGGGAGGAGCAGTGAGGGGGTGGAGTGGCATGGTGGATATGAGACGAACATGGTAACAAAGGATGGCCTCATGCACGATACGGCAATACGCAACAAGGGAGTATAGAAAGACGTGGATTTGTCGCGACATGACACATAGAATAGCAAATATGTATAAAACACTTGAAACATTGAATTCGACTCTTCTAGCAGTATGAGCTGCATGCTTTTGCCTACTTGCTCCGAGAGGTCACTGCCCTGGCTGTGATGCTTCTGGAAGCCGGTCCAAGGAGTCTACAGAGTGCTGATCGCACTACCACCATAATCCTACAAGTACTTAAGATGTTGCACCAGCCATGCCATCATCAGCTGAAGCAGTGTCGCCACAACGCCATGCAATGCTGGGTGAACGAGTCCGGTCCATATCAGTCGCCATGTAAATGCTCACAATAACCGCCGCCTTAATCAACGTATAAAGAGCCCGCTAGAGCTGCGCCAGCTAGAAGAATCATGATCACGATGTGAATCAATCTTCGTGTGCGCCTAAGTCTGTCATGAGAATCCTGGAAGCTGGAAGCCAAAGCCTGGCACCGCGGGTGGGACCGCAACAACGTGCTCAGATCGCGCATGTGGCGAGTTATGCCGGGGGTCGTGCGTCTGGCGCTGCTCCTGCCTGCGGACTTTCGGGACGGTCTCGAAGTTGACGCCACGGCCGTTCTCGAAGTTGCCGCGTCCACCTCCGCCGTGGCTGTTGAAGCCTCCACGGTTACCGCCGCGAGGTACGTCGGTAGGAACACGTCTACTGATAGCTGCGAACTGTTAGCCATGGAAAAGCTAAAAAGGAAGGATTCCTTACCCTTCGAGGAGACGCCCGCCCCAATCTCGATATCCGGCTCTTCCAAGACCATGCCACCTTCGAGTGCGCGACCGCCTGTGCCGCCGTGTTCTGCTGTCAACGCCCATTTGCGGTCAGCGTCGGTGAGTCTCGAGATCGGTATTACGCTGATGCCGGTGGTGTAGTCGCTGCAATCACGAGGTCCGAAGCCAACGCCCCATCGTGTCTGTCCATGTCAGTATTGGCTCAAACTCCAGACCGCATCTTGCACGTACCTGGCGAGCCTTTGACTGGGCAGTGGGATCCTGTAGACTGTCCATGCCCTCCTTGGCCGCAACAGCATCGGGGCGAGTCATCATCTTGACAAAGGCGTGGCGCTTCTCTAGGTTGACAATGCACGTCTGAACTTGACCGAAGCGACTGAAGATGGCACGAATCTCACCCTCTGTTCCTCCAGCTCCACCTACGAACAATGTGCGACTGAGGACCCGGATGTGGTCTCGCGGCAGGCTGTTGTCCCGTTCAATGTACTTTGAGTTACCATACGCATTTCTAGGCGGACTTGGCTGGCGCCTGACAGGCGAGCGTTGACGATACTCATTACGATCGTTGCGACCACCACGTTGCTTACCACGGCCGCGACCACGATCACCGCGCTCGAAGCGATTTGTATTGCCATCTGGGCCTGCACTAGGATCATAGACACCATACGTAGGGCTCTCCCTACGGTTGACGTTGGGCGGTGATTTACGAGGTGGAGTACGACGACGTTGCTGGTCGGGCGACCTGCTGCGGTCTCGATACCTACCCTCATTCTGGTCAAATCGCTCTGATGGAGCTTCGTGAAGTGCAGCCATTCCAACTCCGTTCTGTACAGCAGGTTGAGCAGGTGTTTGAGTCTGCGGTGCAAATGCCGACAGCATGTTGGGCATAGACGGTGCTCCATTCTGTGCAGCAGCCATCGCGTTCAGTATCTGAATGGCTTGATCAGGCGCAATCTGACCCGTGCTCATGGCCTGCAGGATCGTGCTGGTCATGTCGTTGGCTCCAGCTGGTGGAGGAGGCAAAGCAGCCTGTCCAGCAACCCCTTGAGATGGTGCTGAAACAAATCCAGGTGGCGGCGGTGGAACCATGCTCTGAGCAAATGAGAGAGAGGGTGCGGTTGGCGGCATAGCATTAGTCTGACCATTTTGCTGAGCAGAAAAGGCGGCATAAAGAGCGCTAGGATCTTGCGGCGCCGATTGTGCAACTGCTACTGGCGGTGCTACGGCTTGTTGGTTAGCGTTAGTATTGTAAGCTCGCGCGGTGCCATTGCTATTGGGTGGGCCATTCGGTGCAGCTGGCGCATCTATTGCAGGAGTTAGGTGAAGCCGTAGTGACGGTACTCAAGTGCACTCACTATTCGGCGGACCGTTCACCAGCTGCTTCATGCTCGCGAGCATGTCTTGGGGAAATGTCTGGCCGCGTTCCCAGATGTCTAGAAGTTTCGAGATCTTCTCCTTTTGCGCCGCGGGTGCGTTTTTGACCAGATCGCTCATCACGACAAGAATCGCATCGCGTACCATCTGCACGCCAGAGGCGTACGTTCCGGGCGCGGAGTTCTTCGACACTGACTGGCCGGCCTTCTTGGCTTTCTCTACCCATTGACGGATGACGGAGTCTATGACATAGAGGACACCCAGCTTGTGTGTGGCGGGGCTGTTCGTATACTGCAGGAGGATCTTTTCGATGAGGATCTTATCGTACTATAGATGAGAACAAAGCCTTAGTATGGATCCCGCGAAGGTGGAGGAGACAAGGAAGCACCGTGCTGCCGTCATACCTGAATGTTGTCCACGCATATCGCCGTGATGGCCTTAACCTTGGTTGGGGTGACTCCGGGCGCTTTCAGTGAGGACAGCGACTGCAGCTGCGTCGTCAGCTCCTCCAGCGCCGCCATGACTACGTTTCAAGCGTTTGCCAAATGAAATGAGAGAAAAAGGAGAAGTCTCGCGATGGTTCTGACGTGAGACGCGATGAGGTATGGTGCGAGTACCGCAAAGGCAAACACACTCGGACGCACTCGAACTCGCAAGCCAATTACTGCAGTCGCAGACTATGTTGCGCGAGAACTGTGAAGCGCTCGGTGTAGCTGATCAAGTGAGGGCGCCAGGCGCGAGTTGTAGCTATGAGGAGACCTAGGGGAATGCGCGCTGGCGTTTTGGAGTGGGCAGGAGCTCCTGCGCTTCAATCTAGGGTGAGAGCGGTTTGCGCAAGCTGTCACGCGCACTGCAAATCAGCGACCGAGCGCCAGTGTCAACGAGCAGTGAGGTGAACGGGGAGTCTGGAGGAGGTTGCCGGTCTACGCAGGTGCAGGTGTAGGTTCTTGAACCCTGGCGGTGCGAGCGAGGATGGCTGGCTCGTTCTCTGCCGAGATTTGAAGAACGCGCTAGTCTCGCACGTGATACATCAGGTGCACCTTAGAAGATTGTGCCGTTGATTGCACATCACGAAGTGTGATACTGTAAAGTGACGCTGGATGTTCTGTCAGGAAAACGGCTAACATAAAGGATGGCACGTTTTCTTGATCGATTTGCCCAGGAGGACAGTGAAGCATTTGCCTGTGCAATGGGAGGTGCCACTCCTTCTCACCAACGTCTCCTCAAGAATCCAAATACGTAGCATATCCAAGCTCTGTGTCAATTCACCAAAGACGACACAGAAATGCACAAGGCATCCTTTTGGTAAAGACAGCCATCGGTGCAACTCAGCTCAAATATTGCCTACTGCGCTGGTAAGATTCTAGAATTTACGCAGGGCGCTCGTAACTTCCAAAGACACAGACTATAAGCTTTAACACAAGAATACAAGCACCTTTCCACTTGTCACTTGCGTCCTCAGATTTACCATATGCAGGCTTGTCGCAACGAAGGCCGTGAGTGGCCGCTCTGGCAGGTTCTATGGCTCGAGCGCCTGGCCCGCACTCAATTACGTCGAATCGCAAACCATCGAGCTGTAAACAGCAACAACTCACACCACCACACGCATCTTTCAAGCATACAACTCGCGATTGACGTGTAGATCCACTCGATCCTTCATATTCAACCCAAATACACCCCGAATACAACCTAAAATGGCGCCCGACATTGTTTCCAAGGTCCAGCAAGCGATCACGGGTGAATCCAAGAGCGCCCGCAAGAAGAAGGCCAAGGCGGAGACTGGAGGCACCGCAGTCCCGGCTGCGCGCGAGCAGACCTCTTCTGAAGCTGGCGCCGGTGGCTCCGAGACTGCAAGCAAGGCCGCCAGCGGGCAGGACAGCGAGAATGCCTATGTTAGGGAGCTCCAGAAGTGAGTCGTCCCGTGCTCCATCTCAGAAGCTTTCATATAGAAGCGCAGTGACTAATTGTTGGTCTGCAGGAACATCCGCAACATCAACAAGAAGCTGGTAGGTCTAACCCCATAATTCAGCCTCCATCAATGTCTCACACACTATCTACAGAGCGCAATGCAAAAGACCGACTCCATCATCGAAGCGAACCCGGGCGTTTCCCTCGATGACCTCGTAGCTTCCCGCAAGCTCAACGCCGACCAGAAAGCCTCAGCGGAGAAGAAGCCGGGCCTGCAGGCTCAGCGTGCACAACTGGAGGAGCAGTTCGGCCACTTCCAAAAGTTCGGCCAGGAGCAGGACGACAAGTTCGCGAAGGAGAAGGAGGTTCTGCGGAAGTCACACTCGTCGGAGCTCGCGGCTCTGCGAGACACTCTCAAGGCGGAAGCAGTGCTGGAGCAGAAGAAGCTCCTGAAGGAGAAGATCCTGACACTGTCGCGCTTCCTCAGGGCGGCTGCGGCTCGGCGACAGCTGGAGGATGACGACTCGGACCTCACAAAGGCGTTCGAGGGTGCGCTGCTTCAGGTCTACGGTGGAGACGCCACTGCTGTCCTTGCGGCAGAGAAGCTCATCGATGGCACAGACGATGGTGTCCCGTCCACCGAGGGTGTGGTACTGAGTGTCACTTGTATGGTTCACTTACAATTCTACAGCTATACGGACTTGCTGACCAGATCGTAGACGCGCAAGTGAAGCAGGCCGCGCTTGAGGAAGCTCCCTTCGCCGCTGAGGAAGCTTGGGTCGACGAGGTTGCACAAGCACAGCCAGCGCCGCCCGAGACAGAAGGTGCCTCTGACCCTACCATCGCACACGCCGGCCTTAACGAGATGGACGACGCCGCTGCAAATGCAGGCGGCGCACAGAAGGACGTCTCAGATGCACCGGCAGCATCGAGCATCGAGCCAGAAGCTGCCAACGCCGCAGCCGAGGCGCAGTGGGACAAGCAGGCGAGCGGTGGTGACGACCCACTGAGTGAGTCTTTCGAGATGGTCCCACGCGACCCCGCCGAGACCGAAACCCCACACGTCGGCGCTCCAGTCACCAGCACCCAGAGCTGGGCCGACGATACCCCCGAGCCACAAGCCAGCACAGGTGCGGCATCAGGCGGCGACGGCTTCCACGAGGTCCACCACACCCGCGGTGGCCGTGGTCGCGGAGGACACCCAGGTGAAGGACGAGGAGACTTCAGGGGCAGGGGACGTGGCCGTGGCCCGCGTGGTGATTTCCGCGGCGGTCGAGGAGGCGGCCGTGGACGCGGCGAGTTCAGGGGCCAGCGAGGCGGCTTCCGTGGCGCGCCTCGTGGTGGTGAGGTGTCCGTATAGAATGCGTGCCTTGCACACTAGAGGAGATGGAGACATTGTCCTTCAGCATCTGAGCGGAGCAATTTCACAAAACAGCTGGAAACGCATGTGTACAGCCTAATCTGTTTACTGCATAGCATTGGTGCCTCGGATCTTCGGGTATGGCCATTTGTACACTACTCTATGAGGGTCTTTCCTAGACAAGATCTGGCACACAATTTAAAAGGGCTTGTGTGTGACTGCGTTTTCATTCTGCTTAGTCTGCTTGATGATGCTGCCCTATCTCGTTGCTACTTTGTGATCGACTCCGTCAACACAAAAGCATGTCTTTACATAAGCTGGACGACAGTGAAGAAGGTGAGCTGATCAATTGGGGCTCTGGATTACTGAGCGAAGTTCCAAAGATCCCAGTCGTTGCTGCGGGTGTCCTGTCGATCCGGAGAATTTTGATGGGGGATGTGCGGCCTGTCGTCAGCCAGATTGGCGAGTGGAGAGTGGAGGCGGGATCGGAGGTCGTGGCAACACTGACATGTCAGGTACGAAGCTGACTACTGCACTGTGCCTCACCACCTTTCAAGACTTCAAGTGCAGTGGCGGATAGATATGCCAGTCCCTTCATAGCACCGTGAAGGTGCAAAGACCGAAAGTTATGTAAGGTGAAGTACTCTGTCAGTGAGCGACGGTGTATAGATGCTAGTTACAAAACCCATTGTCAGTGAAAGAAGAAGCTCATGTCTGTTGCAACGGACTGTGCTGAGCATGATAAACTATTGCAAGGTGGTTTGAAGATGCTCTTGCTCCTGTCGCGCTCGTCCCGTGTCAGTGTTCGCAGCGGATGGCATGCACGAATCAGCGGGCATCCGCCGCAACGCACGTTGTTTGAACTCCACAGATCGATCATGAACCTTATTTTGACTGACATATGCATGTTGTTTCGTTCCTGAATGCTAGCATGATTTTGCGATGTTGTTGGTGATTCCTTCCTAAATCACTGCAGCACCGAGGTACGACGTCTGCCTGTGCACTACCAGTTATCACTGGTTATGCCAGGTGGGCTGGAGTAGTAGTTCTTCGTGTGCATTGGTAAAATGGAGACGATAGAACGGGTGGGCTTGTAGGGCGAGATCAGATTGATTAGATAAAATTGATGACGTGAATCCCAATGCCGAGTCACACAAGACTTAGCGCTGCAACGCGTACCTGAGCACATCGGGGGGACGAACACATTCTATCTTTCGATTTTATACAGTTCTGAATTGCTTGCTTTGCATATGCTTGCTTGACACATGCTGCAGTCGGTGATTTGATAGACCTGGTGATGCACGGAACGGGCGATCCAAAGCGTAGCGCCTTCCCGTGGAGCTAGCCCTTGGCAATCCTGCACCTCCTCTTCGCAGCGTTCGACCTCCACCACCCTTCCCAGCGCCTATTATCACCCACAAGCCGCGATATCGACTCGCAACAGCGCCAGAAGATCGCTACCTGCACTGCGCGTCCCGCAAAATTACTGCGACCGCTCATTTTCCACGCGTGCGCACGGTGGCGGGAATAGCGATGCGTGCTGGCCCCAGTCCTCGCCCGAACCACACCTGCTAGTCGCCAACGCCCTCTGCACCTGCGCTGAGACACACAAGCCGCGAACGATCGACTTGTCTTCACCATGGAGGCGCCTATCGACGTAGTGCCCTCTGTGGAGGCACCGCCCGTCCAGGTCGACGATGCGGACCCGAAAGCCGCCCTGACGCCCCCAACAAGCGAAGACAACGACAAGAGGGACGAGAGGATGTCGTCGGAGCTGTCTGATATTGACAGCGATGACGGCGAGGACATCGAGCCCGACCATTATTTCGAAGGTGGGAAGATACCCGTCTTCAAGCCGGTACGTCACACTACGACACGTTATGCGCGCAGATGATCACGCGCAGACACGCTGCACACCTTTGCGACAAGATGGACCTGGTGCTAATCATCAAATGTGTAGACCATGGACCAGTTCCGCAACTTCAAGCGCTTCATCGACAAGATTGACAAGCACGGCATGAAGTCTGGCATTGTCAAAGTCATTCCGCCTTCAGAATGGTACGTCACTGCAGACCTGAAGCTCATTTGACCTCTCACTAACTCGTATTTTAGGCGTGGCTCCCTTCCCGACCTCAGCGAGGCCGTCAAGAACATCAAAGTCAAGAATCCAATCACACAAGAGTTTGCTGGGCAGCACGGCATCTACACCCAGGCGAACATCGAGAAGCAGCGATCGTACAACCTCCCAGAGTGGCGTGGACTCACCGACGAGCCGCACCACCAGCCCCCGGCCAAGCGAGGCGAACGACGCAAGGCTGCTGCAGAGCCTCCATCTCGCGCGCGTTCGACGAGGCAGGCCGCCCCAGCAAAGGCCGAAACTTCGCCTGCACCTAGACGTGGTCCTGGGCGCCCATCTCGGAAGCGTCAGGTGAAGAAGGAAGAGCTTGAGGATGACGAAGACGATGAAGAAGCATCTATGGATGTCCCTCCTACTCCCACATCACCCGGCAGGGAGGAGAAAAGGTCTACGAGGAAGACGAAGAAGGAGGACCAAAGCAACGCTACACCTACCAAGGCACGTGGACGTCAGCCCAAGACAGTCGACCAGAAGAAATCCGTTTCCTCCCGTCGTCTCAACAACCGAGGCGCTGTAGCTGAGTACATCGACGAGGCTGCTTTCGAAGACTTCGATTATCACCTGCCTGGATTAGAGGAGTTCTCCGTCGAGCGTTGCAAGGAGCTGGAAGACAACTACTGGAAAACAATCAACTATGGTCAACCCATGTACGGTGCGGACATGCCTGGGTCTCTTTTCGACGATCGGACGACTTCTTGGAACGTAGCCAAACTTCCCAATCTGCTTGATGTCTTGGGAACGAAGGTACCCGGTGTGAATACAGCCTACCTTTACCTCGGCATGTGGAAGGCTACGTTTGCGTGGCATCTCGAGGACGTCGATCTCTACAGCATCAACTACATCCACTTTGGCGCTCCCAAGCAATGGTACAGTATCTCGCAGGAAGACGCTCGCCGTTTCGAAGCGGCCATGAAGAGCATTTGGCCCAACGATGCAAAGCACTGCTCGCAGTTCCTCCGACACAAGACGTATCTGATCTCACCTCAGAGACTGGAGAAAGACTTTAACATCAAGGTCAATCGCTTGGTCCACTACGAAGGCGAATTCGTCATCACCTATCCTTATGGCTACCACTCCGGATACAACATTGGCTACAACTGTGCTGAATCTGTCAACTTTGCAAATGAGTCTTGGTTGAGCTACGGACGGATTGCCAAGAAGTGCAACTGCGAGTCTGACAGCGTTTGGGTCGACGTTGATGAGATTGAGCGCAAGCTGCGAGGCGAGCCAACGCCGGAATATTACGAAGAGACCGATGACGAGGAAGACGATGAGGACAGTCGCCTTCCAAGCCCTCCTCGGAGCGTGGCTGGGAAGCCCAAGGGCAAACCAGGACGCAAGTCGGCTGGCAAGAGGAAGAGAGGAGCTAAAGAGCCTGAAGAAGCTCCGAAGCCCAAGAAGCTCAGGCGAATCCGCATCCGTATCAAGATCCCGGGTCGGGGTATGCCCTGTATCCTGTGCCCTAACGATGTCGAGTACGATGAGCTGCTACCGACCGATACCGGCATGAAGGCTCATCGAATCTGTGCGGACTACACCCCAGAGACGTATATCAGCGCGAAGCCTGAGGCCGGCGATACTGTGTGCAACGTCTCGAACATTGGCAAAGATCGCTTGGAGCTGAAGTGCAACTACTGTCGATCGAAGCGCGGCGCCGTTTTCCAATGCTCATCGAAGAAGTGCACCAGAGCTTTCCATGCTACGTGCGCGGTGGCAGCCGGTGTGCAAGTCGATCTCGGTCCAATGCCCACGTTTGACGCGGAGGGTACGGAGTACTTCTACGATGGTTACGACTTCCGATGCCGTTTCCACCGTCCCAAGAAGAGGAACAACAAGACCGTGGACGTTGAGTCACTCGAAAAGGACAAGTTCGTTCTCAACTACGGCAAGACGCTGAAACCGCGGGACGTTATCCAGTTCCAGTACGTTGGCGGCGAGATGTACCAGATTTATGGCGCGCAGGTCGTTGAGAACAGGCTGGGCGAGCAATCCGTGCTCGTTGACGTGCTTCCTGATGGGTGAGTCAATGCATTGTATCATTATGGTCACAACTAACAACCAGCAGCGACCGTGTCGAGGTGGAGTGGAAGTATATTCTCAAACTCCACCCTGACGAATCTCAACGTCCGAAGCCATCTCCAAACGCGAAGCCACTTCCAGAACATCTCAAGGAGAGCGACGCATCTCTCGACATCACTAATCGCACAGATGGTGTTCCTGACATGGGCGATCCATTCCAAGACCCTCACTCGGAGCAGAAATGGGCGGAATGGCATACAGCGCCACAAGTCACGCGAAGGTCGGCGAAGATCGATTTCAGCAAGGAGAACCGGCTCTGGTACTATCTTGGAAAGCCTTCGACCGAAGCAAGGCCACAGTATACCGAGAACCCAGCGAAGCCGCGGAATAATCCGAAGAGCAACTTCCTGGATACCGTCAAGCCTCCGCCTCCACCGGTGCCAACGTTTGCGCAGCGATCCTACCCAGCGTCGTACCCTATCAAACCTGCTCCAATCGCAATGCCGCCTCGTACGCCTTATCAGCATCAGAGTCAACCTTCCAGCAAGCCGTATAGTTATAAGCCTAAGGAGAACTACATGACAACGTGGAAGTCGCCCGTGTACAATCCAGACACGCGAAAGAATCCAAACTCTCCAGTGGCACACCAGCCGAATGTCAGCTACGATCATCGCCCGCCATCACAGCCATACGGCCAAGCGTACCAGGGATATCACAATCATCGCCCGCCGTCTCAAGCCTATGGACAGCAGCAGCAGCAGCCGCAGCCACAACCGCCGCAGCAATATCAGTATCATTCGTATGTCCCACCACAGGCTCATTCATCCTCCAACTGGCAGACACAACCTGGGACATCCGGACAGGTGCCGAACGGGACGGGCCGTTATGCTCAACCGATACAGCCATACTCGTCCCAGCCTAATTCATGCAGTCCTCCCCCACTACCACCATACCCATATTCGCAGGGATCGGGTCAGTCAACGAAGCCAGATTACAGTCCTTCGCCGTACGGCACGGTTGGCCAGGCGCCTTCGGGTCGAGCATCGATCTCAAGCATGATGAGCAACCCAATTGGGCCTCCCAAACCTCCAATGTACGCCAATGCACCTTCCATTCCCGTCGTTTCTGCTGCACAAAATCCTACTGAATATCTTACCTACGTCATGCAATACCCGTATCTCAAGAACGCGTA
>Ga0265780_10001913_pt1 | contig 28854 bp, 41 predicted proteins | sample P1T30metagenome_FD_192432 | JGI IMG/M metagenome (GOLD analysis project Ga0265780, IMG submission 192432) | Plant litter microbial communities from East Loma Ridge, Irvine, California - P1 T30 | ecosystem: Environmental > Terrestrial > Plant litter > Unclassified | place: USA: California...
AGAGGACTTAGTAAAAATATAACAAATATTGGCATACCTATAAATATTCCATATAATAATATTTCAGTTCCTAAAATACCTAAAAATCTTATATTATGTGCATTCATTGCAAAATTTGCCAAGATTGGAATAAAAATAAATTGTATAAATGCACCAATACTTATCAATAATACAACGACTAAACGTTTTAATTTGGTTTTTTCCTCATTTGTATACTCTTGTGCGTATTCTTCTTTATCAACATCTTCTAACTGATTGTTTTTGTTCATATTTTTCTCTTTTTCATATTAAAGTTAAAAACTTTTAAAACTTTATTTTTTATAAAATTTCTATAATAATCAATGACTTATTGATGTTATTAGCTTTACCGTTGAAAATAATGTATATATACAAAACAAGGGCTATTTTTACATTAAAAAAACTACATAATTTTTATTGAATGTAGTAAACAATAAATGTTTTTTTGTAACATTTAGTTATCTATTCGCTGTTTTTAATATATTTTAAAAAAATTATAGTTACTTAATATAATAAATATGAACTAATAAATCAATTTGTTAATTATTGTTAAAATTTCATTGTTATTGTGATTTTAGATGTTTAGCTTTTAACATTAATAAATGGATAAATTAAAATGATAAAAGCTGCATAGCAGCCTTTGATTATTTAATTACTTCTTTCCCATAAATAAAATCTTCTTTACTTGATTTTATTTTATCTATTTGGAGAGGAGTTAATTTATATTGAGGAATCATTTTCAGAAGCTTTTCTGGAAATATTTTTCCGACAGATTCTTCAATAAATTTCTTTTTCTGTGGACTTACATAAGGATAAAAAATTTCTACTGTTAATACATCCATTTTTTCAAATAAATAAGTTTCTACACTTATTCCCTCATTATCCAAATCATTAATATTACCACCTCGCTTTAATAGTAACTCCAACACATCCCATTTACGCATTGAAGCAGCATAATGTAAGGCCGTTTTACCATTTTCATCTTTTGCTGCTAAATCTACTTTATTGCTAATTAACCAATTAATAACTTCTAAGTTACCTGCATAAACAACTGCGGCATGTAATGGTGTTTGCCCTCTTTTGGTTTTTTGTGCCATTAATGAATTGAAATTTTTACCAAGTAAAGCTCTAGCTTCTTCTAAATATTGAACACTTTTTCCTGCTGCACCCCAATATAAAATACTTTGATCATTTTCATTAAGATTAGATAAGTTTGCATTTCTTTCAGCAGCAAACCACAACAATTCTAAATCTCTATGAAATGCTGATAATTGAACAATTGTATTTCCACTATAAAGGTTATGATTAATATTGGAGCCTTGTTTTAAATAAATATCAATTTTTGAATAGTTTTTAGTTTGAATAGCAATTGAAAAATTGTCATAAACTTTTATAGGTTTTTCTTCTTCTTTGGTTTCTTGAACAAACAACACATCATCATCTTCGTTACTGGATTTTGATTCTTGCTCAATTTTTTCATTTGCCTGAAGATTTACTTTTTCATTATCTTGCAGAGAGGTTTGTGCTTGAGCAATAGGTAAACCACTTAAGGCTAAAAGCAATACTAATAAATAATTTTTTTTCATTGATTAAAACGGATAAGACATAAATAATTCAAATCTATTCTGTAATACATTTTTAGGAATTTTTGAATAACGATCAAAATCTTTGTTTTGTGAATATAGACGACTAAATAACTCTTTTCTTAATTCTTTTAAAAAGGTTTGCATAACTTCTTTAGTATCTTCATCAGCACAAATGTCTTCCTCAGTTTGTCGTTGACTTTCTGTATTTACACAGCCTTCAATTATTTTTTTAAATTCAATTTCTTCACTCATAGTTATTGCATTCATTGATAAAACTATAGCTTCACGAGCAGCCATTACAGATTGATCAATAAAGGTACCATACATAAAAAACTTATCTATTAAAAATGCATCTGAGGAATTATTTTTACTATACAACTTAGAAAATTCTAAAACTGCTTCAAGTAAATCTTCGTGATTTAAACTAATATGATTTAGACCATCTATTAAGTTTGCAAGATTTTGATTTATCATTTTTTAACCTATTTATTAATAATAAAATTTATAACAGGTAAAAAAGAATGTCAAGTTTTGCAGGATTCTAATAATTTTTAACTATTAAAGCTTTTTTTAAAATTAAAATTTGCAATAATTATTTATAAAATATATAATTGTTCAACATTTATTTTTTAACAATAAAATATTCTAATAATTAAAATTAAAATAATGAATACTGATAGTTTTTTTAAGCCTCGTTTATCTAAGTTTAATCATTTTGCCATTAAATGCCCAAATTGTTATTTAAGAATGACTGTGGTTATATCTTATAATAAAGAGGAAAATCGTTATTATCCTATTGATACACCTTGTAGAGTGTGTTTTGTCCCAATACCTATTACAGTAACTCCTGTAGCAATCAAAATAAAATAAAAACCCTCCGAAGAGGGCTTTTATCTATTATGGTCTTGCTGGACTATTTATTACAGCATACTGATTACTTAATTTTCCACTATAAGTCACTGTAGCTGATTCAGGTGGTACAAAATGCTTTAATGAATTTCCATATCTTGAAATATTAAAACCATCAATAACTGCATTATCTGCAACATTGGCAAAAATTGATCTTTTTTGTGCATACTGATTATATGCTTGATCAAATTCTTGTTTAGCTTGAGCAAGGATATTTTGATAAGTTCTATTTAATTCTGAATTTGCTCCAACATCATTGGCATCAACAGCATATCTTGATAATTTAGCTATAGTTGTTCGTCCACTAGTTACTTGCTTATATTCTTTTGCTTCTCTATCTAATTCTTCATAAGCAATCTCTAAATTTCTTGAACCTCTATCTAATGCACTCTTTACAATTCCGTCACTATCTACATTCGCACCATTAGGAATTTTTCCTGCCAAACCTGCTATTCCTGGGCTGTCTTGCATTGTTACATAGAAGCTTTTTCCATTAATAGTTGTTCCTTCATAAAGAATAGGTGATTGAGGTGACGAATTATTCGTTGCATACATTGGAATACCATCTACTCTATTAGCATGTGCAATTTGTGCAGCACATTCTTTTCTCATTCTCTCATTTTCTATAGATTGTGAAGCCGCCACACCTGCCACAGCGCCGATAACTGTCATGACCTGTTTTCCTCTTCCACCACCTATTTGATTTCCTGCTACTGCTCCTATGGCACCTGATACTCCATTCTGTAATCCACTAGTTCCTTGAACATAACAGTTAGATGGAATATCTTTTGGTGTGGAACCACTTGAGAGAAATCCAAATAATCCACTTAAACCAACTGCTACATTTCTTGTATCATCTGCATGAGCAACACCACTAGAAAGAAACATCATTCCCGCTAAAACTGTTGTAGCTCCCAAGCTTAAAAATTTCTTTGTTAAACCTTCAGAAAAATTATTAGAAATATTTTCATCTGCTGCCATTTGGCTAAATGTCTCAGCACTAAGTTTACTCAATAATTGTTTTTTCATACTATTTTCCCTTAATATTATATATATTTTAATGTCTTTTTTTGTTAAAGCAAGAAAAAAAGGCCCTTAATGAGCCTTTTATTTTTACTATTTTTAAATATTTTTCAAGTACTTAAAAAATATTTTATACTAAATCAGATTTTTCTTCTTCTTCAATATTACCATCTGTTTCAGAATATTCTCCAATAGAGTGAACAACTATATCTTTATAAATATCTTTTGTTTTGTCATAAACTCCATCTAAAATAGTTTGTGCAACTAAATTAAACTCTTTTTCACCACCATAAAAATCATAAAGACGATTTCTTATTAATAATTTAAATTCATCACTATGCTCTTTTGTCATTAAATTAGAAAAATTATCTTCAACATATTCGTTTTCTGGTCTAAAGTTTTCTAATTTTTGTTTACCTAAAATTTGCTCTAACATTAAATATTCAAGGAAATTAGAAATTGGATAAACAAATTTATCAAAGTCAGGTTTTGCTAACATATTTTCCAATACTTCCATAATAATGGTTTTATATTGTTCTATATTGATTGAATCACCAACAAGTTCATGACCAGGTGGTAGTAAAGCAAAAGAAAATTCCATATTTTTAGATAATTGAATTAAATATTTGGTAGCAACTATTTTATCTACTAACATTTGTGTTGGGACTTCAAGTAATGTGGGAACATTAGTTAATCGACAATTTATTATTATATCCATCAATCTTTCATCCATCTCACCTTGATCATCAATTTTAAAAATAAAACCAATTTCTTTGAGATTTGGTGGTGGTGTTAAATATTCATCAGAAAAAGATTCTTCATCTAATTTAATAGAATAGGCATATTCAAGCTCTCTATTTTCTTCTTTAAATAAATCCTGTAATAACATAGTTCATATTCCTTAAAAATTTATGAAATTATATTCATAAAAATTTTAATGTCAAACAAATACTTGCCTTTTATTTAAAAAATATATAAGCTTTTTTATAACAATAAACCAATAAATTCATGAGTAATATTATTTTTTCTGTAGAAAAAGGCTTTCGCTTCTTTGAAAATGGGATTTCCTTTTTCCATTTTTTTATGGTGCAATTTGGAGTTCCAAAAGAGTTAATTGGTAATAAAGATTACTATTTTTCTTTAGTAGATGAAAACAATCAAGAAATATATTCCAAAGATATATTTATAGACCTAGATGGTTATCGGATAGTTACCCCAAATTCACATGAAGATCCTTTAGTTGAAGACGATAAAAATTATCATATTTGTTTTCAAATAGATAGTGAAATATTATCTAAACTTAATAAACCTTGTAATGTTTTATTCTATGAAAGAATAAATACTATTTTAAAGCTTATATCTTCTTCTCATGTAGGTATCTTATCTGATATTTATAATCGTTATAAAACAGAACACTATAGTGAAATAATAAATAAACATCAATTAGTTTCTAAAAAAGATTGTCCATTAACTTTACATTTGGGGGACAAGGATGGAAACTATTCTGAACAATACTATAATATTAAAGCTGGTGAAATTTTTGATTTTAAAGAATATATTCAAGACTTTGAATATATTGGAGTTCAATGTTCTTATGAAAATGAGATTCCTGAAATTGAAGAAAAACATATTATTGTTGGTCAAAAGGGAATTTATTTAAGTGGATATTTTTATGAAGATGAATCAGATATTAATTCAAAAATTTTTCCTCCTTTGCCTTTCATGGAGCATTATCAAAAAAATTATTCAAAATTAAGTTTCTTCAAAGTTAATTCAATTAGTGATTTAATTCAATATTATGAATTAAAAGGTATTAGACCAAAATATTTCGAATCTAATCTTAATTTTCTTTTGCCTACTTATTTAAAAGTATCCACTTATAATCAAGATAAAGTTTATTCAGATAAAAAACCACAAAAAAAACACCATTTTTTATCAGGATTGTGCCAGAATTGTCCTTTTAATTCTAGATGTATACAGGTGGTTCCGTCTGGCTTAAGTGCTGAATTATTCAAAAAAAATATAATGCTAGAAGATCATACAGAATGTAGAATTTTTAATCTTTTAAATAAATAGTTATTATAATTATTTAGTCTTGATTAGTAGAAAGATTAATAGATTAATCATACAGCATGTAATCTCTTAAACATGTATAATGACTCTACTGCATAAGGAGATTAACATGGATAAATTTGACTTTGGCCTTAAAGAAAGCATGGATAGAAACTTAACTAATTTTGTAGAATGGAGTAAAGAAGTAGCTCCAGAGTTACTTCCAAAAAATTTTGATTTTAATCAAGAATCTTACTTTAAAGATAGAGAGTTAATTAAAGCATATTTACAGTTAAATAAAAAACAGTATGATGCAATTTCAGAATTTAACTCAAAAAAATTAAAATCTCGATCATCTAAGACTTCAATTTAATAACCCAATCATTATCCAGTGCATCCGTAACAATTATTTTTTTAACACCATATAATCCTTCTAACTCCATAATTGGATAAGCAATATTTTTGACCTTACCATCAAGATAATATACTGCTAAATTGACAGGGAATGCACTATCTTTTGTTGTGACAGTCCAATCTCCTAAAATATATGGACAATTTGATAAATCAAAATTATCAAAGAAAACGACTCTTTTTTCTTTTGTTTCACCTAATTTAAAATGAAATACATGGGATTTATTTTGAGAATTTTCATCAGCGTCAAATTGGGCAATATAGAAACCATCCTCATCAAAACTAGAGCTTTTATCCAAACTAATTAATTCCAAACTACTACAAATAATATTCTCTACCTCTAATTTAGCTTTGATGGCTAATCCTACTTTTGTAATTTGATTTTTTTCTATTACAAACTTAGGAACTATATGTGTGTTATAACCATTAGAAGAAATCAAAGAATTATTCAAAATTGTAATGTTCATTTTAAAAACAACTTTATCTATTTTATTTTTAACATAGATAATTACAATGTCTTTATCTTGGCTTAATTTATGAACATTAACTATTGAAATATTAAATCCTTCTTTTAGCCTACAACCACTAGCATACTGAGCAAAGTTACTACTTTCATAATCCCAATATTCATTTAATGTCATACCATCTTCAATAGTAAAATCTTTATCAATTAAATCTAATGGCATTTCTCCACCATTGATTAAATTTTCAATCCATTTATATATAATATTTTCCATATTTTCTAATTTGCTTTTTTTCCTAAAAGAATATATAAGATAACTGAATAAAACACAAGGCAGGAATTTTATGATCTTTGAAAGAACAAATAGTACATTAGGTGTCATGGATGACTTACAGATAGCTATTCATAGTTATGATGGTTGCGGAAAAGGATGTTCAGGATGCTTGGTTGATACCTATTTTAAAAATAAAAGATTACAACCAATTTTATCTGTAGAACAGATGAAAATTATTCATGCAAGAGTAAAAGAATACTACTCTTGGATTCAACAAAATTTAAACACAAAAGACAAAGGTTACTTTGGTAAAGATGGTTTTAAAGTAAATCACTTTAGTTATACATTTAGATTTGGCAACCATAGTGAATTGCCTTTAGAAACTCTTTTAGATATTAGCCAAACAATGGATGCAGGGTTTAAAGTGTTTTCAACTGCACCTACAGAGGATATTTCAAAGTTCTATGAGTTAACTAAGCCAGAAAATAATCCTAGTGGAAGTAAATTTTTTTTAGAAATTATTTATGATCCTATTGTTGATGATCCTATTATGCTTAGAGATATGATTTTAGAAATGAGAAAACATGGAATTCTTGGATATCCTGAAGTATTAATAACTAATCGTCTTTTGAGTAAATATTCAGACCCAAAGAAGTTTGTTGATGAGTGTGTAGCCCCTTTAGGGTTTATTGAAACACAAATGCAATTTGGTCGTTATAGTCCATCTAAAACTAGAAACTTTAATATGAAGCAAGTTGTTCCAGTTGATCAAGAAGTTCAATGGTTAGCAGGAGTAGCACATTGGATTTTACAATATAAGCTTAATATCCATCCAATTCCTATTGCAGAATATGCAGTAACACTCTTAGATGAATATAAAGAATATCAAGCTATTAAACCTGATGGAACTATTGATTTTGATTTTATTGAAAATGAAATTCCTGAAGAACCTTTTGACATACAAATAGTAAAGGATAAAACTCGTGATATTTTCTTAACTAGTTTATACATTGATCATAATTTAGATCTTTATCTATGGTCAGAATCAATGGGTCAGCATGTCTTAGATAATAATTTTGGATTTCCCAAATTGGGCAATATTATAGATACTCCAATTCATGAAATTGTTACTGACCCAAATGGTTCATTAGAAAAAATGCTGCATCAAAATGTTCTTCATCTAATGAAGCATAAAAAATGTGCAGGATGCAAATATAAAAGTTTTTGTGCTTCTCATGCAATTCCATTTTTCAGAAAATTCCAAGAAGATGATGGTAAAGAATGCTATGGATATTTACCTGTTATCAGAGAATTTCAAAAAGATAGAGTCTTTTTACAGAATATGATTGATGGATTTAAGAAGTTGGAGTTTTAATATGTCTAATTATAGTAATGAAATTCAAATAGAAATAGATGATGTTTATGGTTGTCCTGGTCATTGCCCTGGCTGCACTTTATCTTCTATTGAAAGAAAATCAGATTCAGCAGATATGCCTTCTGAAATAATGAGTAACTCAATAGAAAAATTAAAACAATATATTCCAACTTTAAAAAACCTTGAAAAGATTAATTTAACTTATGGTATAGCTGACCATTTTTTAATGTCCAAAGATTATCTTGAACATACATATAACTTGGGAGCTAGCTTAATTGAATCTGCAAATTTAAGTAATCCATACAATGGAGTTTTTTATAGTGTCAGTATGATTGGGAAACATGAATTAATAATGGATAAAGTTAAATTTATGCATGAATTAAGTAAGAAAAGAGGAGTTCCTTTTTATATTATTGCAGTATTAGATCCTAAACATCTTTATCATAAAAAATTTGCTGAAATTTATAAGAAAAATATTATTGAGACAAATAAACTTATTGGTAAAGTAGACCTTGCTATTAATTTAAGTGAAGAAGCAATAAGCTTTATTAGTCCTCAAGATCTTTTTGAATTTGCTTCAAACAATGATTTTGATGAAGTAACTATTAATTGGACACCTACTTCTGATAATTTACAATATGTTTATATGAATCAAGAAAAACTTGCCAATTGGCTATTAAGCTTTGATTTATTAATATCTGAAGATAAAAAAATGAATACTAGCTATAGACCAGTAATGATGAAAACCATCAACAATTTGAAATGTAAATTACCTGAACAACAATTATCTTTCCAAGAAAATTTAGAATATAATTTACCAGAATTAGTGCATAAAAGTATTCAAATAGATGATAAAGGAAATATTTTCCCTAAATACGAAGCTATTGGTGATATTGCTCATACACCAAGATTAGGTTTTGATCCTATTGGAAATGTTAATGAAAATAACACAATAGCAGAAATGTTTCAAAGACATTTAAAGGAAACAAAGAAGAATGTAATCAAACAATTCATTAAAGAACCTTGTAATAGTTGCGAATTCAATAAATATTGTGCAAATAGTGGATTTCATATTTATAACCATGTTATAAATAATGCCGCAAAAAAAGATATTAATGTTGCTTTAGCACTTAAAAAGAATATTAAGGAACTAGAATGCCCACATATTGCTAAAATAATGTTCAAGCATTATGAATCAATTTGCGAATCCAATGATAACTCAAATATTGGAGCATAACCACTTAAACAGTATTTAGCGCCTTTAATTTTTTGAGAATTGTTAACCATATTAAGATAAGCTCCACTTAATAAGCATTCTTTTTGATAGTCACACATGTTACAAGGTTTGGTTTTTTGCATTAAAGACAAAGCTTTAATAGGATCAGGATCAGTATTGAATTTATTTAACAATCTAACATAATCAACTTCTCCCATAATAGATAGTGAACCAGGTGTTATTTCTCCATTTTTATCTATAAAATAATAAGCATTTTTATTGTTTTCATGATATTGGATCAAATCATTTAGACTGCTTCCAATGTCAACTTGTCTTAAAGTTTCTAGATAATTTTTAATATTCAAATCTTTTTCTTTAAATTTTTTCCATAATTTTATAGACCATTCATTCAATGCAATTAATTCATCGTTAGTTATATTCTCTCCACTAAAAGGAAAAAGACTTATATTAAATGGAGAACCATGATTAGCTACATATTTTTCAATAAAATCTAAATCTGGTAATATTTTAGGATTAATATTTAGAACTAATATATCTGAGAAATTATCTGTCATTCCCCATGATTTTCTTAAATTTGAATTTGCATTGTAGAATTTTTCCCAATTAATCCAAAAAGTATTAGATGTAATCTCAGAATTAATAACTACATTAAGATAAATGTTTCTATTTTGGTTTAATAAAAAAGCTGCTTTTTCTATTTGAATATCTATCTTACCAATAAGTGATGAAGATAGCTCATAGGTGATTTTATCTTTAGATACTAATTTTTCACATTCCTTCATTAGTTCTAACAATTGAATTAAATTATTTTGTGGAAGATTTAATAAATTTCCTCGACCAAAACCAAGAATAATATGAGAATAATTATCTGCATTTTTTAGCAAATCTAATATAGGTTGACGGATTTTATCAAGATGAGTATTTTCTTCTACTCTTTCAATTTCAGTTAAGAAACATCCAGAACAATGTCCATGACATTGAAGAAAAAGTTCTGTGTTTATAATTAATGGTTTTGATAAATCCAAAATACTCTCCAAATTTGGACTTATCATATTAAAAATGAGGAAAAAGTAAAGGTAGAAATTTTTATCCTAAAAGAACATAAAACACTATAGTTTTATCTTGCCTTTAATTGTACTGCTAGGAATTAAATCAATATTTAGATTATCATTTAATTCTCTTAATTCAAAAAAATGATTAGCCTTAGACTCTTTATGAGTATCCAACAGCAAATTAATCATTAAAGTTTTTTCAATCTTCATATCAAAAATAAAGAACCTTAAAAGTTCATCATGAGATTCTGTTATTGCTATGTTAAAGGCTTTATCATCATAGGCATGAATATCAATTTTATCTTTTAATTCAGGTGTAGTTAATAAATATTTGATTACATTTATTCTGTTATACTCACAAGCCAAGGTAAAACAAATAGCATCATCTGCATGAATATCGGCATGTTCATTAAGTTCAGGAGAGGTTAATAAATAATGGATAACATCTAAATGCTCATTATCACAAGCATGAAATAATGCATTTTCAGAATAATGATGAATGTTTGCATGGATTGAAAGTAGAGGTGATGTTAAAAGAAATTTAATTTCAGATAAATTTCCAGAGATACATGCTTCTCCCAATGCAGAACTTAATCCTTCTATTGAACTATTTTTATATAAATCAAATAACTCTAAATCTGTCACATTTTCACCTTATTATTTTTTTTATTTTCACTAACAGGTAAATCTTCTAATAAATCATTAAATTGTCTTATTTTAATCCAATTTTTTATTTGCTCTTTTCTCTCACTATCAAAACAATTTTCTACAATTTCTTTAATATTATCTGTAATTTCAATCTTTAAATCAAAAATTAGATATTGAAGCATTTCTGTATTGTTCTCTCGCATAATTAAAGAAAAAGATAGATCTTTTGCTACATGAATATTTGAATGTTCTTTTAAGTCTGGAGAAGATAATAAATATTTAACAATTTCATATTTTCTAGTAGCACAAGCCGAAACTAATGCATTTTCTTCTTTTGCATGAATATTAGCATGTTCTTTAAGTTCAGGAGAGGTAAGGAGATATTTGATAAGATTAAAGTGACCGCCATTACTTGCTGCTGTAAGTAAAACATCATCTTTAGTATGTATGTCTACATTTGTTTTTAAATTTGGTGATGTCAGTAAATATTTAATAACTTCTAAATTACCTTTTTCTGCTGTTTTATATAATATTTTACCATCGTAGGCATTAATATCAGCTAATATGGGTAAATCTTTGGAGGTTAATAAAAAATCTACTACATTAACATGACCATTTTCGCAAGCAGTCAATAAACTTGCATTTATCCAATTTTGCATTAACTTCGTTTTTGTTGGATTAGCATTTAAGTTATATTTATTGAAAAATTTTATGATTTCAGATTTTCGTGTCAAACTTCCATTCTCTAAATCTTGAACTAACTGTTCAAAAAATATACCAGCTTCTACATTGCTCATAATTTAATAAGTATCGTTTAAATAATTTTAAACTATTTATCAAATAAATCAAAGATTAATCTAGAGAAATATTTGATTGTCGCATGCAAATTTCTAATTCTTCTTTAACATGTTGATCTATAGTTTCTTGATTACCAGGAAAATACCTGACTCTTCCTTGAGATTCATGAATTACAACAACTGGAGGATAATCAAATTGATCCGAACTAATGTCTGCAATAAATTTTACTCCACTTTCAGTTTTACCTTCAACCCAATAATGTCCTTTCTTACCACCATTTTTATCTCTAATTCCAGCACCTTCATCTGGTCCTCCACCACACACTATAGCTTCTGAATTAGTAAACTTGTTAATACTGTTTGACAAAAGAATTGCAGCATATAAACATGTACCTGATGTTTCTGTAGTCCTTATGCTATCTTCAAATTCTTTCATTACTATTTCTCCAAACAAAAAAAGAGGTGGCGCGACCATTAGGCCAGCGAGCCACCTCAAAGAAGCCAAAGGCCCCAGGTTATCAGTTACAGCTTAAATCTTAATTGCACCACTATCAAATATAGTTCTCATAATTCCATGCAATTTATAAATATTTTCAGCACCATTCCAATATTGATCAAAGGCACGAATGCCATCAGGCCAATTTTTGGTGTGAGCAATACGTTTTCCAATTGTCCGCATTGTTCCTTTAATTGTATCTTTAGGCAAACCTGAAACTTTACTAATCTCAGTAGAGGAAATTCCCTCTTGACCATGTTCATAAATAGCTTTAACAACTAATTTTTGGTTATAGGTTAATCCACCATGACGAATTAATGCATTGATCACAGCCTCTTTAGTAAGCTCAACATTTTGTTTATCATCAGTATGATCTTTCTGATTGTCAACAATTTCAGTATTTGGTTTAAACTCAAAGAAACCAAGCCGCTTGATTTCTTTCATTTCCTGCGGTGTTCCTTCAAACATCATGATCTTCATGATTGCTCCTAGTACGTGGCAGTAGTTAACCTATAGGTGTACTATACAACATCTACTATAAAAAATGCAACAACTATTTAACATATTTTTCTTGTAGGTGTTTGATTCTTATAGGAAATTTAAATTGTTCAAAGTAATTATTTTACATCTATAACTTTATTTTCTTAGAAGAAATATCACTTCCTGGTAAATTTTCTTTAAGATCCTTATTCAATTCTCTTAACTTGAACCAAGCTTTAACTTGTGTAGCATCTTGTTCTTCCACGAGTTCTTTAATATTTTCATTCTCATTAATGTTTATATCAAAAATTAAAAATTTAATTAAATCTAATTGGTTTTCAGATAATGCATATGAAAATATCTCATCGTTATTATTATGAATATCAGGATGTGTTTTTAATTCTGGTGAGGTAAGCAAATATTTAACTACTTCAAAATGATTATTCCAACATGCCTCTAACAAATAAAAACCTTTTCTAACATGAATACTGATATGCTCTTTAAGTTCAGGTGAAGTAAGAACATACTTGACTACTTCTAGATGACCATTTGAACAGGCTAAGCCTAATGCTTTACCATTACTATACTTAACATCTGCATGCTTATTAAGTTTTGGAGATGTTGTTAAATACCGTAAGACATCAATATTTCCACCTTTGGCTGCCAATAATAATCCTCTATCTAACTCATACTGAAAATTCTCAACCTTACTTTCTATATTTGGGAGAGATAATAATACATCTAATATTTCTAGATGCCCAAGTTCGCATGCAATAGAAATAGCATTATTATCATTGGTATAAAGTAATCTGTGACCGTTTAAGCTTAGTTTACAACTTAACTCAGAATTGCCAATTAAATATTTAACACCATCAATATCATTATGTTGACAGGCCGATTCTAAATAGTCAGTTAATTCATCTGGTGTAAAATCTTTAAAACTTTGATAGTAATTAATACTGTTCATATTTTTAATTTTTTAGTTATATTTTTATTTGAGGTTAATTCTTCTTTAAGATCTTCATTTATCTCTCTCATTTTAAACCAATCTTCCACTTGTTGATTAGGAAAATCTTTTATGAGTTCAACTATTTCATTTGTTTTCTTGATATTTGCCTTAAAAATAAAATAATGAACAACATCTAATTTATTAAATATAAGGCTTCTCTGAAAAGCTAAATCACCAATTTTATTTAAATTAATATGATTCTTTAGTTCAGGAGAGAATAATAAAAAATCTATAATATCAAGATTACCAAATTCACACGCATGTCTAAATCCAATGCAGTCATTAGAGTAGATACTTGAATGTATTTTTAATTCTGGAGATGATGTCAAATATTTTACTAACTCAAAATTACCTTGAATACATGCTGCATCAAAAACGGAATCATTATTGTAATTAATATTAGCCTTATTTTTTAGCTCAGGTGAAGTCAATAAATATTTAACTTTATCAATATCATTTCTTTCACAAGCCAATACCAAAGACTCACTTAATTGTAATCGTGATTTATTTTTGAATTGTTCGTGAAATGATTTCATAATTTAGTCTTTTTATTATTTTTATTATTATTTACTAAATTATTACTTAAATCTTTATTTAAATCCCGCATTTTAAACATATTTTCAACTTCTTCATTGGGTGAATCTAATAAATATTTTTCAATATCTTTATTTTTCTCAATATCCATATCAAAAATAAAAAATTTTATTACATCTGTTTGATTAAATTTAAGAGCTAAATAAAAAGCTGAGCTTTTTTTAGTATAAAGTTTAGGATGTTCTTTTAGCTCAGGTGATGTAAGCAAATACTTAATTACATCTAACTGATTACTTACTATAGGTGCAGTTAAAGCTGCATCTTCTCTATAGAAAATATCCGCATTTTCTTTAATTTCATTTGATGTAAGTAAGTATCTGACTACTTCTAAATGACCATCTTCACAAGCTGCTTGTAATGCAAGCCCCAAATCATCATAATTAGAAAAGTAGTCTTTAAAATCAGGATGGGTTAACAAATACTTGGCAATTTCAAGATGTCCATTTCCACAGGCACTTATTAATATTAGGTTATCTGAAGGATTAATTTGTTTATAATATGGAAAGGATAATAAAAATTTTACTATTTCTAAATGTCCATCTTCCGACGCTTCATGTATTGAAGATTTATAATACATTTTAATATTTGCATGATTTTCTATTTCTTTAGAACTTGAAACATACTTTGCTAATTCTAAATCGCCATTTCTACAAGCAGTACTAAAAATAGCATCTAATGCACTTTGAGATGAATCCTTAAATCTTTCGTAATAACTTTTCATAGTTTAACTTTAGGCTTTCCAATAGTATTTTTATCTAAATCTTTATTAAGTTCCTTGTTTAGTTCCCTTAAATTGAACCAAGTCTCTACTTTGCTATTGGGACAGTATTTTAAACTCTCAATAACTTTTGGTGTTTTTTTAATATTTAAATCGAATATAAAATAATGCATTATCTCTAATTGATTATTATGTAAAGCTTCGTCAAAAAATACATGTTTTGTTCTTTTTATATCAATTCTTTCTTTTAGTTCATCTGAATATAATAGATATTTTACTAATTCTAAGTTTCCTTCTCTACATGCCATTTTTAATACCTCATGATTTTCAGCATGAATGTTTGAGTGACTTGATAATTGTGGGGATGTAAGTAGATATCTAACAACTTCTAAATTTTCTGATTGTGCAGCAAACATTAAACCTTGATCTCCATGTTTATTAATATTAGCATGCTCTTTAAGTTCTGAGGAAGTCAAAAGATATTTAATTAAATCTAAATTACCTCCTGAACATGCCATAACAAAAGGATCTTCAAGAAAAAAAATGTTATGTATATTAGGTCGCTTCATTATTTCAGGTGAGGTAAATAAAATCTTGATTGTTTCTAAATCACCTTGTTTACAAAGCTCTGCAAAAATTTTATCTAGCATTTTTTGATCCAAACTATTGATTGCCTCTATATTCATATTTTAAATTTACCTATATTTTTATTTTTTTTATTTAAATCTGTATTTAGCTCTTTATTTAATTCACTTAATTTAAACCAATTGGTAATTTTATCATTAGGATTTTCTTTTAAATAATTATCTATATATTCAGTTCTCTTCATTCCTAAATCAAAAATTAACCATTGCAACATCTCCATTGAATCAGTTTCACAAAGAATTTTGAAGATTTCTCCATTATCATTATTAATATTGGAATGAATTTTTAATTCGGTTGAAGCTAGTAAATATTTGGCTATATCAAGATGATTTGCCTCGAAACAGATATACAGATATGATTCATAAACGCTATCTGGCTTTAAAACAATATTTTCTTTTAAATCTGTTGAAGTAAGTAGGTATTTAACTATATCTAAGGAACCATTTTGACATGCAGAAAATAACCACTCTATTCCTTCTTCCTCTATATTACCTAATTCAAATATTTGTTTGTCATTTAATAAAAATTTTGTAATTTCTAAAGATGAAGAACAAGCACTTCTTATACTTAATGAAGCAACATTTTCATCAAATTCTGGACTGTCAAATTTAACCAATGGTCGTAATAACTTAACTAATTCTAAATTTTCGGCAGAACAAGCACAACGAAATGGTAATGCTTTAGCATAGTTTACATCAGCATTTTCTTTAATCTCTTCAGAAAATAATAAAAATTTTGATAGTTCCCATTGTTCATTCAAGCATGCTGTTACTAATGCACTTGATGGTTTTATATGACAGTCTGTTTCATTTAAAATATATTTGACTTTTTCTATATCGCCATTCTCACAAGCCATTTTAAATCTTGAGGTTAATTCAAATTTACTGCATTTTTTAAGGAAACTATAATCTGTATCACTCATAGCTTAACTTTTTTAACAATATTTGGGTTAACTGATAAGTCATTTTTAAGTTCTTTATTCAGTTCACTTTTTTCAAACCAACTTTCAATGCTTTGATTAGGATTTCTTCCCATATAAAGACGAATATATGGAGAATACTTAATTCCAATATCTAAAATTAAAAATTTAACCATTTCAAGGTTGCCTGCCTCATAAGATTTACGAAAAGCCAAATCAGGATTTGCCTTTCTCCATAAATCATCTGTAGTTAAAAAATACTTTACGACCTCAAAACGACTATTTTTACATGCATAATGTAAAGCATCATCTTCGTTTTCACTAAGTATTGGTCTTTTTATAATTTGTGGTGAAGTTAAAAAAAATTTAATAAGCTCTAACCTACCTTCAGCACAAGCTGTAATAAAAACATTTTTAGATATTTGTGATTTTTCTTTTAGTTCTGGTGATGTAATAAGATATTTAACAACTTTAACTTGATTATTGACTGTAGCAAAAAATAATGCATCACTATCCTTTGCATTAATCTGAGCATTTATTTTTAAGTCGTTTGAATTTAGAAGATATCTGACAATATCTATGTCTCCGCTCATACAAGCATCAATAAAAGATTCATTAATCTCTTCTTGGCTCTTGTCTTTATATAATTGATAAACATAAGTCATAATTTTATTTTTTTAATTAAATCTATTTTATCAGAATCTAATTCATTTTCTAGTATTTGATTTAAATCTCTTTTATCAAATAACTGCTTAATATCTTCTTTAGGTATGGAACTTAATAATTCCTCAATTTCTTTAGTTCTAGGTATTTTATAATCAATAATCAAATAGTTAATAATGTCTAGATGATTTGCAGTATATGCATTTTTAAAAGCTTCATCACCTTTTGCATGAATATTTGCATGCTCTTTTAAATCTGGAGCATCTAATAAGTATTTAACTATATTTAAATGATTGTGCTTGCAAGCTAAACGTAATCCATAATCATCATCATAATGAATATCAACATAATTTAGTTTAATTAAATATTTAATGTTTATTAAATTATTAAACTGACATGAATCTGAAAATAAATCATCTAATTCATGTTGTTCTAAATCATCATAATCCATATTAATTTTAGACTTTCATTTTTTTTGAAATAACAATATTATTATCAAGCTCTTTATTTAAATTTTGATTTAGGTCACGCATATTAAACCATTGTTCAATTTCCTTATCAGGATTTTTCTTTAAATAATTTATAATGTTTTTAGTTTTTTCAATTTTATAATCAAATATCAAATATTTTACTAGTTCTATATGATTGTCTGTATTATAAGTAGCAGCCATAATGAAGCCGTTATCATTATTTCTATGTATATCAGGATGATCTTCTAATTCTGTTGAAGTTAATAAAAATTTAACTATATCTATTCTTGCTCTTGTACATGCTATATCTAATAGTGTTTCATTGTCACCGTTATAATCAATTATATGAATATTGGGCTTATCATTTAAATCAGATGAGGTTAAGAAATATTTAACTATATCCAAATGTCCATATAAACATGCTTCAAAAACAGCAAAATAATTAGATTGCTTTATATCAGCATGATTTTTTAAATCAGAAGAAGTAAGCAAATACTTAATCACATCTAAATGGCCATCTTTACAGGCAATACTTAATGGAAATTTAAGATTATAATTTCTTCTACTTCCTTTAGATGCTAATATATTGGCATGCATATCTAGGTTAGGTGAAGTAAGAAATTCTTTTATTTCTTCTAAAATTCCATGCTGACATGCTGAAATTAAAGCATCATTTATTTTTTCTTGTTGGGTTGGGGTTATGCTTTTTTTGTAATCTTCAAAAGTATTCATTGATTTAAATTTTAATTTTTTTAGTTACTGATTCTTTAGAATCAAGTTCTTTATGTAAGTCCTCATTAAGTTCTCTTAACTTAAACATTTCAACAACTTCATGCATAGATGGATCTTTTAAAAACTCTTCAATATGTTCTGTTTTAGTAATATTTAAATCAAATATAAAATATTTTGCCAAATCAAAATCTCTACTAGATATTATTTGATGAAAAAAGCTGTCATTATCATAGTGTATATCAATATGCTTATCTAATTCAGGAGAGTTTAATAAGTAATCAATTATTTCAATATGATCATTCATACATGCATCTTTGAATGCTTGGCATTTATTTGCATAAATATCTGAATGGTCTTTTAATTCAGGTGATGTTAGTAGATATTTTACTGTCTCTAAATGTCCATAATAGCATGCCATACTTAAAGGATATTCATTCTCTGAGTGTATATCAGCATGTTCTTTTAATTCAGGAGATGTTAATAAATACTTAGTAATCTCAAGATAACCTTTTTCACAACTAATATGGAGAGCTACATTATCATTTGCCTGTACTGAAACATTTTTATTTAATCTTGTATCAGTTAAAAGAAACTTTATTCTGTCAAATTGCCTATCTTCACAAGCATGAAGTAAAGCATTGTTAAGGCTTTCAATACTAGAATATTTATAAACCTCATATAAATTTATATCACTCATATTTTATTCTTTTTATCTACTTTATTAATTTTAGCAGAAGATAATTCTTTTTCTAGAGAATCTTTATCTTCTCTGGCTTTAAACATTTTTTCTACTATTTGATTAGGACTGTCAGCTAAGTATTTATTCATTGCTTCTGTTCTATCAATCTTAAACTCTAAAATAAGATAATGCAGAACTTCTATATGCTCATTTTTACATGCCAATATGAATGGAGCATCTTCTTGGTAGTGAACTTCTGCATGATTAGGCAATTCCTTTGAATTTAATAAATATTTAACTTTTTCTAAATCATTTAGGTTGCATGCCCACATGAAATGATGGTTTAATGATTGTTGTGGAGCATCAAAAAAACTATTATATAATTCTAAATTATCCATGACTTTATAATTTTAATTTCTTTTTATTTGTTGAGTTTATTCTTAACTCTTTTTCTAAATCTCTTAATTCAAACCATTTTTCAACTTCAGGACTTCTTATAAGTTCTAATCTTTCTTTTATGGATGCAGTTTTATCTATGTTTAAATCAAAGATAAGATAATGAACTATATCATTATAAAATCCTAATGCTTGTATAAATCCTAAGTTATTAAGAGTATTTATATCAGCATGTTCTTTTAATTCGGAAGAACTAGTTAAATATTTGACTAATTCTAAATGACCATTTCTACATGCACTAATAAAGGCAGAATCATTTTTAAAATGTATATCTACATGTTCTTTTAAATCAGGTGAAGCTAAAAGATACTTTACAATATCTAAATAACCACTTTCACAGACAGTGATTAAATTCTCACCATCAAGGTAATTTGAATGTTGCTTAATATCTGGGGAAGATGATAAATACTTAACTATATTAAAATTACCTGCCCAACAAGCTACTTTGAATGCTCTGTTATCATTAGGATTAATTTTTATATGTTCTTTTAGCTTGGTTGATGTAAGTAAAAATTTAACTACATCAAAAGCATTACGTTGACATGCTTGAATAAATGCTGAATCATTATCTGCATGTATATTGCAATGTTCTAATAATTCTTCTGAAGTTAATAAATACTCTACCACTTCTAATCTATTCTTTGAAGCAGCAACAATAAATGCTTGATCATTTTTTGCACGGACATTTGCATTAGATTTTAGATCTTTAGAATGCAAAAGATATTTTATATGCTCCATATTACCTTCACCACAAGCTTCTATAAATAAATTATTTATTTTTTTGTGTGATGCTTTTTTAAATCTTTGAATTGTACCTCTATCAATCATAATTTATTCTTTTTAATTTTTAGATTTTCTTGATGTAATAAATTATTATTTAAGTCTTTAATTAAATCTCTAGCCTTAAACAGAGTTTCAACTTCCTTATTGGGAGACTCTAATAAGTATTTTTCTATTTCTTCAGTTTTTTCAATATTTAAATCAATGATGAAATACTGAAGCATATCTGATTGTTTATGATTAACCAGCATTTTAAAGATACTTATATTAAATTTTGCATTTTCTTTAATATCTTTAGACTCCATTAAATACTTAACCACATCTAAATGCTCTTTTGAGCAAGCATTAGCAAGTGCATCGTCATTGTTCATGTGAATATTTATTAACTTATCCATTTCAGGAGCAGTCAATAAATATTTAACTATTTCTAAATTACCATTCCAACATGCAGAAATTAAAGCAGTAGTATTGCTATTTGATAAGGATCTCCTTTCTTGCCAATCAAGGAAATTAACCAAATATTTTGTAAGCTCTAAATTCCCATACTCGACTGCGCCAATTAATGCAGGACCATAGTATAAACAAAGATCATTACCTTCTTCCCTTATTTTAGTATTTTCTAATAAATACTGTGCAGTTTCAAAAGAACCTGCTTTACATACATTAATTAATTCTTCTCTTAAAGCGGCACCACTATAATCATTATATATTTCTTTAAAATTATGTTTCATATTTTACTCGTTTTCTTAGACGCATTCTTGGATTGTAAGTCTCCATTTAATTCTTTACTTAGCTGACGAACTTCAAATAATTTTTCTATATCTTTTTTCTTATAATCCTTTAAATATTCTTCAATATATTTAGTTTTAGGAATATTAAGTTCAAAAATGAAAAACTTAATAACTTCTAATTGTTTTTTAAGACAGGCTGTTATAAATGGAGCATCATGATTAATGTTAATATCAGGTTTGTTTTTTAGTTCATCAGATAAAGTCAAATATCTAATGACATCTAAACTTCCTGTTCTACAAGCCCTTAATAAAGCTTCTTCATTATCTTCATGAATATTTGCATGTTTCTTTAACTCTGATGAAGTTAATAAATATTGCACAACATCTAAATGATTATTCCCACATGCAACAAATAAGCAGTTATTACCTTTATCTTTAATTTCTGCTACCTGAACTAATTCATTAGATGTAAGTAAATATCTAACAACATCTAATTTTCCAAACATACAAGCTGTAAATAGTGGATAATTATTCTGATAATGAACAAGTTTCTGGGAACTAACTCCGCTAGATGAAACTATCTCCTTAACCAAATTTAAGTCGCCTTTTGCACATGCTCTTACAAATGATCTTTTAATTCTATCTTCTTGTGTTGGTGTCATCATAATTTATTTCTTTTTTTACTTGTATCATTTATTTTCAAATCATTTTTGAGTGAATTATTTAAATCCCTTATCTCAAACATACTTTCAAATTCTTGATTTGGAAAATCTTTAAAATACTCTTTAATTTCTTCTTTTTTTTCCATTTTAAAATCAAATATTAAATATTGAACTATTTCTTTATATCCTCGATCACAAGCAGTTTTAAATGCTTCGTAATCAGCATATCTAATATTTAACTCAGGATATGAGCATAAATGTTTAATTATATCTAATTTTTCCGCTTGGACTGCATACATAAACGCATTATTAATAATGATATTAAATTCTTTATTTTTATTAATTTCATTGAAACTCAATATGTATTTAACTACATCAAAATGTCCACCTATACATGCCCAATCAAGTGGATCATTTTTTCCAACTATTAAATTTGCATGTTGTTCCAATTCAGAAGAGGTCAGTAAATATTTTACTACTTCTAATTTTCCGTTTTCACAAGCACTTACTAATGCTTTGCTATCATTATGATTAATATCTGAATGATATTTAAGTTCTGGTGATCTAAGGAAGTATCTAATTACTTCCAATGCTCCTCCCATACAAGCATATTCTAATGCTCCATTTAGGTAAGGTAATAATTCTTCATTACTTTTTAATATATTTTCATTTAATAAGTATCTAATTATATTTAAATGATTTCCTTTACATGCAGAAAATAAAAGTATATTAAAATGATTATTTCTAATATCTTCTTTGAAACCTGGTAAATTTAATATATATTCTACTATGGACTTATTTCCAATTGAACACGCTTCAAATAATTCAAGTTGCAAATCATTATCACTAAAATTTTTATATTTTTCTTTTAATAATTGATTATTCATATCTTAATTTTTTTAATTGGTTGACTAATTGGAAGATCTTTCTGTAAACAATTGTTTAGTTCTCTTCTTTCAAATAAACTTTTAACTGATGGATATTCTTTTAATTTTTTTTCAATTTCAGTAGTATAATTAATTTTTAAATCAAAAATAAAATATTTTGCTATTTCGAAGTGTTCATTTTTGCACAATTCTATGAATGCTTTATCTTTACGAGTATGAATATCAGCATGTTCTTTTAATTCAGACGATGATGTTAAATATTTTATTACTTCAAAATGACCAAATATGCATGCTTCAATTAAACCATTATTCTTAGTTCCATTTATTTTAGTTTTTTCTTTTAAATTTGGATTAGTTAGTAAAAATTTAACCATTTCTAAATTACCACTAGAACAACTAAGGCTTAGAATGTTTCCATTATCTGCATTTGGGCTTGCATGTTCCTTTAAATTGGGAGAGCTTAACAAGCATTCTATAACTTCGTTATTGTCTCTTATACATGCTTGTAAAATACCGTTTTCTAAAATTTTTTTATTTTTACCTGGATTTTTGTTTTCTAAAAAATTGGCTAAATATTCAATTGTTTCTACATCTCCATAAGAACATGCTTGTTGAAATGCCAAACTGTTAGAAGCTGTTATGTCTGCATGCCTATCTAACTTAGGTGATTCTAAAATATATTTTATCATCTCAAAATCACCTTTATTAATAGATGTAAACAATAACTTGTTTAAGCTTTCCTGGTTAAAACGATTTAATTTTATATGAGTTGATTCTTTAATCATAATTTATTTCTTTTTTTATTCTGATTTGATGATTGAGCTAAATTTTGCATCTCAAATAAATTATTAATTGTATTGGCATCACTTTTACTATAGACACTACCCATCTGTAATTTTAAATATTTTTCTATTTCTTCATTTTTCTTTATTTTAACATCCATAATTAAATGGTGAAGAATGTCCATTCTATCTTGAAAAAAAGCTGTAATGAAAAAACTAGTATAAGCCTTCTCTAATTCTAATTTCTTATATATATCTGGAGTATTAAATAAATATTCAATTACTTTTACATTTCCATACTCAGTAGCTTTAGGTAAAATTCTTTCATTAATCAATTCATAATCAAATTCCACTTTATTATTAGTGCGGAAATATTCAATAATTTCTAGATAACCATAAGCACCAGCATTTTCTATTAGTTTTCTTGGATTAAGATTATGGTATTCATAAGAAAGCGGAGAAGTCATTAAGTAGTCTAATACTTCAGCTTTCCATATATAAGGCAATGCATCAGTCGGTAGATTGATAATTCTTAATCGTTTATTTTCTAACAAGTCTTTAATATTTTCTAAATCACCTTCTTTACAGGCATTAGTAAAAATCCTTAAATCTTTTTTAGTGAAAGGGGTTAAGTGTTTTGAAATTGCTTTAAATGCATTTAAAAGTTTCATTATCTATTTCTAAGAAATTATATCTATTTTAACAAAATATAATTCTTTTTCTAGTTGAATTTTTTATTTTATCTGCCTTATTGTTTGATGAGAAAGAACCTAAAAAATCTTTTAAATTTTCTTTACTATAAGCATGTAAATATGCATAAGGATTATATTCTTTAAAGCTCATAATTTTAACTTCTTTACATCATTACCATTATTAGGTAATTCTTCTTTTAATTGTGTATTCATATCCCTAATTTTAAACATGCTCTTTATTTTTTCAGATGTTTCATCATTGTGAATTTTTAATAATCGGTTTAAAACTGTACTTTTCTGCAATTTATAATCAAAAATTAAATATTCAAAAACATGAATATGATCATTCATAAACAAAAACTCAAGACATATGCCATTGGAGTAATTAATATTGCCATGTTCTTTAAGTTCTGGTGAAGTTAGATTATATTTAATACCTTCCAAATCACCTACTGCACATAAAGCTTGCAAGGATAAATTTAATTGTTCTTTAGTATAATCTTTTGCATTCATAATTTTAATCTTCTATTAATTAAATTATTGTCAGATAATTCTGTTGTTAACTCATTACTCATATCTCTTACTGCGAACCAAGATTCTACAGTTTCATTCGGATATTCTTTAAGATAATCCATAACATATCTATTCTTTTTAATATTTAAACTAAATATAAAGTAATTTAAAACATCTAATGATTTATTTTCTAATGCTATTCTAAATGGTTTATCATTATTGTTATGTAAATCAATATGCTCTTTTAATTCTGGTGAAGTTAATAAATATTGAGCCAATTCTACATTGTTTCCAGAACAAGCCCAATCTAAAGAATCACCTTGTAAGCTATATATGTCTGCATGATTCTTTAACTCATTTGATGTTAAAAGATAACGAACAACTTCTAATTGACCTGTTTTACAAGCAACCCTTAAACCACTATCAGCCATACATCCAACTTTAGCATGTTCTTTTAATTCTAGTGATGTAAGCAAGTAACGAACAACTTCTAGTTGACCAAATTCACAAGCAGTCCGAAAAGCAATATCTTCATTTCTATGTATATCTTGGGGTTGAAGTAAATTTGATTCTACTAAAAAAAATCTAATTAATTCAATATTCCCATCCCTACAAGCATCACTTAAAAAGTCTATCAACTCCGCTGGAAAAAAATTTTTATACTGCTCATATAATTCTGTATTCATAATTTAATCTTTGTATTATTTTTGTTATCAGACACTAAATTATCTTTTAAATCTTTTTCTAAATCTCGTATTTCAAACCATTTTGCTACTTGCTTGTTAAATTCAATATCATTTTTATTGTTATTTAACCTTCTTTGAATACCTTCTGTTTTTTCTATTTTTAAATCAAAAATTAAATACTCCAACAGTTCAACTTGCTTCCTAAATAAAGTATTGTTGAAAATTAAATCATCTTTGTAATGAATATTAGGTTTATTTTCTACATCGTCTGATTCTAATAAAAATTTAACCACATCCAAATGATTACCATTACACGATAGTAATAACTCATAATCCGAATCAGCACCTAAATCATTGTAGTTCTTGATAGTATCCGATGTAAAAAAATATCTTACTATATCTACGTTATTAGATAAGCATGCTGCCAATAAATAATTATTGTGATTAATTTTAATAACATCTTTAAGCTTAGTAGAAGTTAATAATTCCTTTACTTTATTAAAATCTCCCTGATCACATGCTTTAGTTAGTGATAATCTCAAATCAATAATATCATCATCCTCATAATAGTTCATAATTTTACTTTCCTATTATAGCTATGAGATTTAATTAAATCTTGAGATAAGTCATTATTGAGTTGCCTTAATTCAAACCACTGATTTACCTGCTCATTAGGTTTTGTATTTAAATACCCATTTACTAGTTCATCTTTTTTAATATATAAATCAAAAATCATATAATGTACAACTTCTAAATGATTCTCTAGGTAGGCTAAACCAAATACTGCTGCTAAATTATTATCTAACTGCTTAGAATTTTTTACATCTGTATTTTCCCATATATATTGAAGACTTTTTCTGCTACCATACCTACAAGTTTGCACTAATCCACTAAATATAACATCCATATTTATTTGATTTTTAAATTTAGGTGTTAATAAGTATTTAACTACTTCAATTTGATCTGTAGCGCATGCATTTGTAAATGCAGAACTATTTAAATACGCATGACGATTCAATTCTTTAGATTCAAGAAGATATTTAACAATATCTAAATAACCATTTTCACATGCCTCATCTAATGCTGCACCATCATTAGCATGAATAAAAGCATGATGGTCTAAATCTTCAGAGGTAAGTAAGAATTTAATTAATTGAATATAGCTATTTTTAGCTGCGAAAATTAAACCTTCATCAAGTTCATTATTTAAAAATTTCATATTTTTTTGAGCTAGTAATTTTGATGCAGATTTTATTTTATTGAAATCTACCTCACAACAACCTTCTCTAAATATTATAGATGAATTCCTAGTATCTAAATCTAAATTTTTAAATTCTTTACTCATAGCTTTACTCTTATACTCTTATTCTTATTCTTATTGATATTTAAATCTTCTTTTAGCTCCAAATTTAACTCTCTTATTTCAAACATGTTCCTAGCTTCATTGATTACATCTATCCCAATATCTGTTAAATATTCCTTTATTTTTTCAGTCTTTTCTATTTTATAATTATGAATAAGATATCTTAATACCTCTCTTTTTTGATTAGTTAACGCCCATGCAAAAGCCGCATCATCACTAAGATGCACATCTATATACTGACTAAATTCTTGATTTTCTAATAAGCACTTAACTTCTTATATCTTTCCCCATTTACAGGCAGTAATAAAAGCACCTCCCAAATCATTGGTTGGAACTCTTGCACAAATTTCATAAGCCTTATCTTTTTTACTCATAACTTTATTTTTTTATCTTGTGTTTTATTGTGAACCAAATCTTTTTCTAGAGAACTACTTATTTCTGTTATTTGAAACATTTTTATTGCTTCATTAATAATACCTTCTTTTTCTGAATTACTTAAAAATCTATTTATGGTTTCGGTTTTATCTATTTTATATTCTAAAATTAAATATTTCATTGCATCAATTCTATTATTATATAAAAGCCATTGAAAAGCAGCATCATTATTATAATGCACATCAATATGTTTTTCATATTCAGGATTTGTTAGTAAAGATACTAATGCATCTACATCTCCTACATGACATGCGGCAATAAAAGAATTTGTAAGATCTTCTTTAGGCATATTCTTATGCATTTGGTCATAGATATTCATATTTTATTTTTTTTCACTTTTATTTCTTTTTGCTCTAAATCCTTCTTTAAAGAATCATTTAATTCTCTTAGTTCAAACATTTGCTTAATTTCTGTAGAAATTTCTTTAGAAATTAATCCTTCATCTTTTAATTGGGCTGTTATACTATCTGTCATATCTATATTATATTCAAAAATAAAATATTTTATAATCTTTATTTTTAAACCTGCTAAAGCCCATAAAAAAGCTACATCATTATTTCTATGAATATCAATTTTCTTTTCCAATTCTGGCTCTGTAAGGATATATTTAATTTCATTTAAATCTCCTTTTGAACAAGCTTGGCAAAAAACTCTATTTAATTTAACTGAGCCGCAACTTTTATAATAGTCATTATCATTCATATCTTAAATTTTTTATTTTTTTCTTCTGTACTAATTAATTCTTTATTTAAACCATGATTTATTTCTCTTAATTCAAACATCTTCTCAACCTTTGAATTTGGAAACTCTGAAAGAATCCTGTCAATAGGTTTACTTTTCTTAATATTTAAATCAAAAATTAAATATTGTGTTAATTCAAGATTATCTTTATTAAAATTTTTAATGGCAAACTCTGCAACTTTACTTAATTTAAAAATATCTTTGTCAGATGACATTAAAAAATTAACGGCATCAATATTTCCAGAAATAATAAACTGTTCTATAAGTTCAAATGGTTTTTTGTATGATCTAATATTAACAGCGCCGTTTAATTCTGGGGCGGTTAATAAATATTTTACAACTTCTAATTGACAATAATAACAAGCATACTGAAAGGCCATGCCATTATGTACATTAATATTTGCATTTATAGGTAAATCTTGTGAATGTAATAAGTATTTTGCCTTATCTAAAAATCCTAATTGACATGCACTTACAAAATCCCCATCAATTGCTCGGTGATTTTTATCTTTATATTTTTCGTAAAGTTCTGAATTATTCATATTTTAATCTTTTTGGCATTACTATTAATATTATCAGAATTAAGTTCAATTTCTAGAGACTTACTTAATTCTCTTTTTTCAAACATCTTTTCTATATCTTTGTAAGGGTTTTCTAATAAAAATTTGGTAATTTCTTCAGTTTTCTCTATATTCAAATCAAATATAAAGTAACGAATAACTTCTAACTGATGACTATGAAATGCTGTTTTGAAACCATTATCATTGTAAGCATGAATTTTTGCATGTTCTGTTAATTCATCTGAAAACATTAAATATTTTATAATATCTATATGTCCCCTACCACACGCCCAAGCAAAACCAGCATCATTTTGGA
>Ga0265780_10001915_pt1 | contig 28835 bp, 33 predicted proteins | sample P1T30metagenome_FD_192432 | JGI IMG/M metagenome (GOLD analysis project Ga0265780, IMG submission 192432) | Plant litter microbial communities from East Loma Ridge, Irvine, California - P1 T30 | ecosystem: Environmental > Terrestrial > Plant litter > Unclassified | place: USA: California...
CAAAAGATTGCAGCGATTTCGGGGCCTATACAACATCTGATCATCTACGGTCTCCGCCCATCCTTCGATTTGCTCCTGACCGTTGGATCTAATGCATCAGATACTCAAGCTGCTCGAACTCAGTCAGACAAAGAAGACATGTCAGACGTCCAGTGAGCGTTCCTCAACTCTAGCCCCAACCCTAACCCTCCCCTTCTCACAGGTTCGTTCTGGGTGATAACAATCCAAGCATAACATTCGCCAGTATGTATTGTCTCTGGCGGCAAGACAACATGCTGTACCATGGAGCGATGATCTACACTGTTCAACAGTCGTGGCTGACGGATTTCGGGCTTGCCGTGCCCTTGTGTTGCTTTGCTGCAGCATTCGACAACGAACGATTATAGGAAGATGGACCAAACATGTGACAAGATCATTCAATAGAGCTGAGTCGATTAAACTTAGGTATCTCCTACGAACGAACGCGAACAACAACATCACATCTTATCGAAGACCTTAGTCCCAGTCCACCCACTTGTGGGATGTCCATGTGTACGGCTCTCATCAGCGTCCAATCTCTCGTCCAGCTCACCAGCACTAGCCCATGAAGAGCCCAAGAAACTGCTGCGCTCGGCTTCCGCTTCGTGCATGAGATTGAAACTCTCGTCGCTCGAGCTGGCGGCGCTGGGACTGATGTGGCCCGACTTGTCCTCGTAAGCGTCTTTCATGTCCGAAGAAGAAGAAGAAGCTTTGATCTCGCCGACCCAGAACTGGCCGCCGTTGCGGGCCTTTGAGCGGGCGATCTCGCGCTCTGCGAGAGGGAAGTCGGTCGTCGAGTCTGTGAAAGGGAGCTGGCGGCGGTGCCATTCTCCCAGGAACATGCCCTCGGGGTCGGCTTCGTTGCGCACGCGCATCCATTCTTGCATGTTGCTTCCAAACATCTCCTCGACTTGTTCGGAAGAGGTGTACGTCCAATTCTTGGCCCAGTGTGGCCTGCCGCCCATGTCGCGCATCAACCACTCGAAGGCCTCGTAGTAGCGCTCGCGGCAGGGTGGATCCTGCAGGTAGGGTCTGTAGAGTGTAGCGTTGAGGTAGAGGGTTGGCTCTTCGCGGACGGTATTGTCGAGGTAAGGACGAGGGTGGGGCGAGAGAGTAGTGTCGCTGACGCGCACTTCAATTGGGCAGTGGATGTACAGGCCGGCGGTGGAGAATGGGATGCCGCCGTCGCCCTTGCGACCGTTGATCCACGCACTCAGGCGGGTGATTGCTTCAGGACCGGAGCTGAGAGGGAGCGCCCACTCGTTGACGAATTGCGAGAAGAGGCAGTTCATGAGGAGGCCCTTCTGAAGAGGCTCGACTGCGGAGTCCGTCTTGCCAGTGCTGAAGCCGTACTGCATGCCGAAGACGAACCACTCAATCCAAGGGAGGACGAACGGTACGTAGTTTGAGATGTAGAGAAGGTTCTGGTAGGTGTGGAAGCCGACGGAGCCGCCGTACCAGCTGCTTACTGCGGCACGCTCAGGTTTCGAGGTCTTCTCGGCGGACCAGACAACTGCGCGCTTCATGTAGGGCATCCACCAGACACGGGTGAATTCTTTCTTGGTCCATAGGGAAGTGCTCCAGGTGTCCAAGATCTCCTTCATCGGCTTCAAAGTCTGCTCCCACTCGATGTTGCAAGCGTCCACCATTTCGTATTCAACCTCCACAATGATACCAAGCGCTCCGAGCGAGCACAGTGCGGCGCGGAAGAGGTCCTGGTTCTGCTCAGCCGAGCAGCGCACGGCCTGACCGTTGGCGAGCACGATGCGCAGCGACCTGATGTTCTCTGAGAGCAAGCCATGCTTCAGCGAGCTGCCGTGTGTGCCGGTAGAGAAGGCTCCAACGATGCTCTGCTCGTCGATGCTGCCCAGATTTGGCAGAGTCAGGCCGTGGCTGTTCGCCTCTGCGTTCAGCTTGGCCAGGCGGATGCCACCTTCAACCAGGAGAGTCTTTCGCTCCTTGTCGACATTCAGCACGCGGGCGTAGTTATCGAGGTTCAGCATCCACGAGCTGGTGCATGTCAGGTCGCTAGGCGAGTGGCCGCAGCCCACGACGACGAGCCTCTTGCGGCATCGGCGGGCGAGATTCACAATCTTCTGGATCTCCTCGAGCGACTCGGGCTGGATGTAGAGTTCGGGGCGTGATATGAAGGTCTTTGCCCAGGTTTGGTGCAGGTGTTTGGCCGAGGCGCGGAAGGGCACGTGAGGGTCCGTCCGGTCGAGTTCGATCTGGACTTTGTCCATGGTGAGGGGCGTGGTGTTGTGCTAGTTGTGGCGCACGCGGTGGCAGCAGCTTCAGCCGCAGCTATTCGAGTGAGGAAGATTCATGTTTTGGGTTGCAAGGAAGAGTTGGCTTGACTGGGAGTGAGAGTTGACATGGCGGGGAAGGGCGAAATGGATTGCGCTTAGAATGGGCCATCTAGATCGCCGAGGTCTGTTTAGAGTTAGCGGGATCGTGGTGTTAAGGCGTCAAGGCGACAACATCAGGCATCAACATTAGCTTACGTGATCGGCTCCGAGCATCGGCAAACATCTTCATCCCACCCGCATCATACCGAAGACGCCCTGTCTATACTATACAAGACACGCCACTACATGCATATATGCTGAACGATATACCATTGCCGAAATCACCGAGAAAACAACAACATGTCGGCACAAATATACCCGCCTTATCCGCCAACTTTGACGACGTCGGAGAAAGAATATCTACTTTCAAATCTCAAGGACTGGTCGATAGCCCATGGTCTTGCCGTACGCCCTATCGAGTCATTTGTGTCGAAGGAAACCGATCCTGCTGGCGCTCTTGCAACGACTGCTCCCGTGACTCTGTTCCCGAGTCTTTTCCCGAGAACATGCTTTGAACAGGCAAAGGCCGTCTCCAAAGCCTACAATGAACTCTATTCTGCCATTTCTGTCGACGAGGCATGGCTGGGAGAGATCTGCAAGGAGTAAGTTGTGATGATCGGCAATTTATCACGGTCAAGCACAATGTGTGAGATATCGTCAATCTGGCTGTTTCTCATCTGGCGGGGCGCGTTGTTGAATCGGCCGACAGTATGCTGACAAATTCCGCCAGGCTGCTAGACATCGACGACTTCATCGAGAATCTCTGGAAGGTCCACGTCCAAGTCAAATCCGAAGGATACGTGCAGGTGCGTGTTGACAGTCGATTTATTCAGACGCCTCCTAGCTGACAGACTCAACACAGCCCATACAACTCGGCCTGTTCAGGTCCGACTACATGGTCCACGTGGACCAGACAGAAGGCTCACGACCATGCGTGAAGCAAGTCGAGTTCAACACGATCGCCTCATCATTTGGCGGTCTTTCCAACCAAGTCTCCGGTCTCCATCGTCACCTACAATCAATTGACGCCTACCCGGACGCCCTGAACAAGATCATCAAGGACGACTCACTCCCGGAGAGCACCTCTGTCCCGAAACTTGCACTTGGCCTTGCAAGAGCACATGCCGCGTACGAGTCCTCTTCGTCTCCTGTTCACCCGACATGCGTTTTGTTCATCGTCCAAGAACCCGAACGTAATGTCTTCGACCAGCGTCACCTCGAATATGAACTCAACGCCACCCACTCCGTGCGCACCTTCCGCCTCTCCTTCAACCGAGTCTTGGCCGACACTCGCCTTGAGCCCGACACCCGCAAACTCCTCTACACGCCACCGCACACGCCACACAAATCCTACGAGATCAGCACTTTGTACTTCCGCGCTGGCTACGCTCCCACCGACTACACCACCCAGGAACACTGGACCGCCCGCCTACATCTCGAACGCAGTGCTGCAATCAAATGCCCCAGCATCTTGACACACCTCGCCGGCAGCAAAAAAGTCCAACAAGTTCTCGCCACTCCCCAATCCCCTCACCTTTCCCGTTTCCTCCCCAACCAAACCTCTTCCGCCTCAGTCCTCGAGACGTTCGCTCCGATCTACCCTCTCGACTCATCCCCCGCCGGCCTCACTGCCCGGTCCCTCGCCACAAACCCCGAGATGGCAGTGAAATACGTCCTCAAACCGCAGCGCGAAGGCGGCGGCAACAACGTCTACCGCGCCGACATCCCGCCCTTCCTCGCGTCGCTGCCCGAATCGCACTGGCCGGCGTACATCCTGATGGAGATGATCGAGCCGCCCGCGCAAGCCAACAGCATCTTCCGCAATGGCGAGGTGCAGGGTGGGGACGTCATTTGCGAGCTTGGCGTTTACGGCGTGTGTCTGTGGAAAGATGGCGAGACTGCAAGTGAGAGGGAGGTGTTGGAGAACTTCGAGGCTGGGTATCTGTTGAGGACGAAGGGTGCAGGTAGTACTGAGGGCGGTGTTGCGGCTGGGTTTGGAAGTGTGGACAGTTGTTGCTTGGTTGATGTTTGATAAATTGGATCGAGAAAGCTGGTAGGAATGGTATAGATTTAGAGGATTGCAAGATCCAACCTTGATTACAAGTGGCGGACTACTCTCACATATGGAACGGTTTCGGCGCAGCCCCCTATTTGATGACCGTGGTCGAGTGATCTTTGGCGCTAAAGCACCAAGAGTCACAAGCCATCAAACTTCACCAATTTCTGCACCGAGTGATATGTATGCTGCTACCTCCGTGCATGCAGAAGTTTGTCGAACGCACGATCTCACCGGCACTGACGTGTTTAGGATATCCTAGAGCTGCTGGTATCACCACTTACAAGATCGTACTCCGGTGAGATGATCGTGATTTTTATCTAGCATCTCATTGGTGGTAGGATCATTTCGATGCACGAAAGTTGCTGGTACCACCGTGTTAACAGACAAACTTTAGCACGAACTGAGGTAGCAATTCTTTGAAGCTGGAAGGGGAGTAGCGGAATGAACTCGAGTCTTCGGCTCCCTACCTTCGCGTGTACAAGATGACAATCCACACGACAGCTGCATCAGCCAGCCATCTGGCGTTACGTTGGCGGACCGAGAAGCAACACTGGTGATCTGTAGACAGACGTCCACGACGTCGAAGCGAGTCAGGAGTCACGTCAAAGTCCTACAAGCACTTACAAGTATCGCCGAAACACGTCCCAAGTCAACATGTCGCGTCAGGAAGAGATTCTGGCATCACTTCCAAGCAGTGGCTTACGCTATGCGAGCCTGGATTGCAAAAACATATGAAAGAACGTAGGATTCGATGTCGCCATGAGGGATATATCCTCTTCCAACTCGGTTGAGGTTGAAGTAGCGACCAAATAGACGGGCAAGCATCTCGAACGCCGTCTATACCGAAGACCCTGCAGCGAAATCGGCGCTTACCAACGGTTAAAGGCCCGACGGACTCGCCCGTAAAATTTTGATTGGCCGCAAGACAGGCGCAAAACGTGGAAAAGAATATTCTCAGGTAAAAGAAAAGGCTGGAAGTTGTCAAGACACGAAATGGCGTGATAGCGTCTAGCGATGGCGATCGGAGGCAGAGATTTTGCCAGACGATGCTGTAACTAATCATGCCTATGCACATGGTTTACTAAATCACGTCAATCTGTATCATCACACTCTCTTCTACGTCTCTTCCATCCATCCATCCATCCACTCTGCTCCCCCCCTCCCCTCCTCTACGCCCGGATCTTCGCCTTGGCAACATCCACCGACTACTGCACAACGACAACTCGAGATGGTCGACTCTTTCGTCGCCGCAACGGCCGCCGGCGAGCCCGACTATGTCCCGGCAAAGTATGGTTCTTGGTATAGGTCCGTGCCATTCCAGATCCTCGTTGCATGCGGTGTGTCTTTCACAGCACCTGGCATGTGGGATGCTCTGGGAGGTCTTGGAGCAGGTGGTGCGGCAGAGCCGTACGCCGTGAGTGCGGCCAATGCCCTGGTGTACGGCCTTTTCGCCATCGTCTGCGTTCTCGCCGGAGCGATCAACAACCGTATTGGACTTCGATATGGACTCGCCATTGGAGCCATCGGCTACCCGCTGTACGGCGCTGGTCTCTACACCAACAATGTCAGCCCGACGACCTGGTTCATGTTCTTTGGCAGCGCCCTTTGCGGTATCTCGGCGGGTTTCTTCTGGGCTGCTGAGGCTGCCATCATCATCGGGTACCCATCTCCCAGAGACCGCGCCTTTTACCTCGCCGTGTGGCAAACTGCCAAAGCCGCCGGTCCCATCGTTGGAGGTGCCATCAACCTGGGATTGAACGCCAACAAGAAGACGACCGGATCCGTCGGCTCATCAACCTACATCGTCTTCATCGTCATCATGTGCCTTGGTCTCCCCATCGCACTCCTCCTAAGTCCAGCTGAAAAAGTCTGGCGCAAGGACGGAACCAAAGCCATCACCCTCAAGAAAGCGACCTGGGGCGCCGAGTTCCGCGCCGTGTTCAAGCTGATGGTCTCGCGCCGCATTCTGCTGTTGCTGCCGGCCTTCTTCATCAGCTACTTCTACAACGGCTTCATGAGCACCTGGCTGACGACCTACTTCACCGTCCGCGCGCGCGCCTTCTCCTCGTTCTTCACCAACTTCTCGGGCATCTTCAGCTCCTTCATCATCGCCACCCTGCTCGACAGACAAACCATCTTCATCAAGACCCGTGCCAAGATCGCCTTCACTTGCATTGTCCTCCTGTTGACCGGAACTTGGATCTGGGCAACCGTCTTGCAGAAGCAATTCTACGACGCTGCTGAGCCGCCCGTCTTCGATTGGTTCCGCGGCGGCTTCGGCAAGTCATACGCTCTCGTCTTCTTCTGGCAGTTCTCCGGACAAGCATTCCAGCAGTTCCTGTACTGGCTCGTCGGCCAGTACGCCACCGACCTGTCCTCGCTCTCGCACCACACCGGTATTCTCCGTGGTTTCGAGGCGCTGGGACAGACCGTTGCATGGGCGTGAGTTTGCCTTCCGATCCTTCCTTTTTCTGACCATCCCACTAACAACCCTCCCAGCATGCAATCCCAAGGCAACGCCAACCACTTCGTCAGCATCGGCATCAACTTCGGCGTCCTGATGCTGTGCATCTTCCCGACATGGATCGTGCTGTCCGAGCTGGAACACAGCCATGAAGTCCGGGTGACCGAGGAGGATGTGGTGTCGGGCAAGGTGCCGGAGCTCGAGGAGGAGGCCGTCGCGGCGGCGGCGAAGAACAAGTCATGATTAATTTTAACATAAGATACCCCGGGCTTCGCCCACCTTTTTGCAGTTAGTTTCAACAACAAGCGGCCTGAATGGCACTGCTATATCTTCAGAAATGAATTTTCGTTCCGAAGAATGTCGTGTGCTCTTGTTGCTTTCCAGTGGTGAAGTAGATAGAGAGATTCGGATCCAGTGTTGCGGGCTTCTAATCCGCGACATCTCTCCCGCCTGAGTAGCGGAGCAGCAGCGCTGTCTCCGCCGCCGTTCGAAAAACCAATGCGGATAACCCGGTGAAGTCGGGTATCGAGGAAACTTGCAGTATCACACCTTCCTCGCAAGAAAACCGCCCAGAAAGATCTCCACCACGAAGTGACCCATATCGGCAAGTCCAAATCCGTGGCCTGATGAGATCGGCACTCAGCGATAGATAAGCAATCATATGCGACAGACCACCAACAACGGCTTTTTTTGGCCTTGCCTTGCCAGATTGTCTCAACGCTCGAGCGACGTCGGCTGCGGCGGGCGGAGGTACCGCTGTACCCGATGGGGGGCCCGGCCCACCAGCAAGATTTACTCAGAGATAACAAAACAACAAAGGGAAATAATCCCCATCAACTTTTTCCCGAGAGATCGAGAAGTGAGGAAATGGAAGAAGAAGAAGAAGACGAAACAGAAGAAGACGAAAGTAGTAAGCAAGCAAGCTCGCTAAAGCAAGGCAAGGCAAGCCCAAAAAGCAAAGCTCCCGAAAATGTCAGCTCCAGCAGCTCCGACAGCTCCCTCTCTCGACGCGTCCCCGCCAGCCAATCAACAACACCTCCTCGCCTCCGACAGCGAGAAGCCATCCCACGCCTCGTCATTGGCCGGACAAAAGGATGCCGACGACGATGAAGCAACAGTAACAGCAAAAGCAACGACAACAACACCTGCTAAGACTCGCGCACCTTCTGTTTTCTCTCGGAAATGGGCTCTGGGGCCTGTGGTGAAGGATTACGGCGACTATGGACTGCTGGCTTGCTCGTTTGTCACGGGCATGGTTGACGGGGCGTCGTTTTTGAATTGGGGGGTTTTTGTCGGGATGCAGACTGGTGAGTTTTCTTGTTCTTCTTCTCGATTCTTCGGAATGGCGGATGCAATCGGAATAGCTGTAAGAGCTACTTCGTCTTGGTCGCTCTAGTTTTGCCGGTCACTTTATGTGGCCGATCCTTCGATGTGTTGACTCGCTCATTTGTCGAGATCGATGGGACTGGCCAGGCGGACGCATGCTGATGTTCGCGATGCGACGCATTCGTTCCAAGCCCCTCCATCAACGCACTATCTCATCTAATCGATCATGACAACTCACTAACAACCTCCAAGGCAACACAGTAATCCTCGGCCTCTCAACCGCCGGCCTCCCTTCCATGCCTTACGCCTGGCTCGCAACCCTTGTCTCGCTGATAACCTTCCTAATCGGCGCAATGGCAACCTTCCACATCTCAAAATTCCTCACCCCGCGGGGCGTGACGAGCAATCGCCTCTGGACGGTCTCTCTCTTCGCGATCCAAGGGCTCTTCATCTTCGTCGCGGCCGCGCTCGCCACTCCCGACAACCTGATCGCGAAAAACCCCGCTGGGACGAGTTTCTCCACCCCGGAGCCGGAGTATGTCAAACACGATATCCGGATCGTGAGCCTGCTGCCTTTGCTCGGCTGGCAGGCGGGCATGCAGATTGCTGCTTCGAGACTGCTGGGCTACAACGAGTTGCCGGTGAATGTTGTCACGTCGACGTATTGCGATTTGATGGGGGACTTCAAGCTCCTCGCTACGAATAATGTTAAGAGGAACAGGCGAGCGGCGTCGGTGCTGTTGCTTTTCATTGGCTCCGTGGTTAGTGCTTGGTTGATGAGGAGTTGGGGTGGGTTGGAGAGTGTGTTGTGGGTGGCGGGCGGGATTAAAGTGTTGGCTGCTGCGGCGCTGTTCATTTGGGTGCCCGCTTTGGAAGAAAAGGTTTTGCCGTCGTGATGGAAGGTCGATGGGAGGTCACTCAAGTGCTGAGCTACCCGTGGCCATCGGCGTATATGGCGGCGGAGCTGGTATTTTGATGAGGATCATACAGATAAAGATCGTGACACTAGATAAAGACCGAAAAGCTCTCTACGCTCACTTCAAGCCATTGAGGCGGACCTGGATCTTCACATTCCAGCAGACCACCACACGAAAACCTGCGCGGTCCAAGCTGTAATGGTTTTATTCGACTCTTTCCGTTGTATTATAACGCATGGCTCATCAAGTTGCTTCGCTCAAAGAAGGAAGGTAGTCTCTTTAGGACGCCCGGCAGATTTTGCATTTGATGTGAGCCCGACCACGACGTGATATTCTTCTCTACTACATGTAAGTGGGTCCGCGATTGCTCCTACGTTTCGCCGCGCAAGGACTGCTTTCGAGCGTCCTTTTCCTCCTCAACCTGCGAGAGCGACATCATGGTGTTCAGAGTGTCGGGATGGTCTGCTCCGAGAGTGGACTTTCGCGACTCTACGATGCGAGTATAAAGTTCCTTTGCCGCGTCTACTCGTCCTTGTTCTCGGTACACCTCGGCAAGGGCTTCCATGGTATCGAGTGTTGATGGATGGTCCGCTCCGACATGAGCGGCCATCGACTGATGGACTCGGGAGAATGCCAATTCGGCCTCGTCTAGGCGACCTTGCTTGAGATATACGCCACCGACATCGTGCATGGCCTTGAGAGTTGCCAGGTCATGGTTTCCTAGCACAGTTTGTCTTTCATCCTGTACCTGCAGCAGATTTCGCTCCGCTTCATGTAGTCGGCCTTGCTCTACGTAAAGCAGACCTAGCGCATGCGTACTGTCAAGCGCGTATAGAATCATGTCGGACCCATCGGACTCCTTCGCGATTCTCACAGCCTGTAGTAGAACCTGCTCTGCCTCTTCCCATCGCCCTTGAAAACGGTAGGTTGTAGCGAGATTCTCCATTGCCGCCATGAGGTCTTCATCATCGTGTGAGCATTGTTCCAGAATCTTCAGTGACAGCCGCTCCGCCTTTTGTAACCGATTCTGCCAGCGATAGATCTGAGTCAGTCGTATCATGCACTTCAAAGAATCTATCTCACCAAAGCACTGATACGACCACGGAAGTTTCAAAATTTGCAAGGACAGCTCTTCCGCTTTCTCTAGCCGCCTTTGCACAAAGTATGTTTGGGCCAGCCAGCCCATACGCAGACGCGTTTGGGGATGCTCGCTCCCGAAGTTCTGAGTCGAGATCCTCAGGCTTGTGCTCCACAACCGCTCGGCGTTTTCGTAGGCACACGTCCAATAAGCATAGTGTCCAGCGTTGTACAACAAAGAAGCAAGCAATGGCTGCGCATGTGTGCCCGTGGTGCCCAATTGCAGAGCAGCAAAGGCGTGTGGGTAGAGATTTTCGGCCTTGGGCCAATCCTCGGTAAAGCGCGCTGGAAACTTGCCGTCGAGAACTTCGATAAACTTGTCTCTCCACTGAAAGTAAGTTGCGTTGTCTCGGAGCCAAGTCTGTGTTGCCAGTTGCACTAGGGCGTGCATCTCAAACAACGCTGAGTCTGACGTGACTGATATGAATGAATAGTCTCGTAGGAGTTGAATGTCTTCCTCCAGTTCATCTGTTCTCGAGTCTGAATCACTTTGGCTGTCGCCGAGGTCGTTCTGTCTAGGGTCGTCGTCTTCGCAGCTTTCGCCGACATCATCTGAGCCCGGTATGGTTGACGCCAGCAGCAGTGCTTCAGGGATCGCCTGCCGGTCGAAGAAACTCATGAAAGAGAGCAAATCTGCGGCGCTGGGCCTAACATTACGGACATGCTCGAAGGAGATCTGCCATGTTGAAATGATTGAGTTGCAGGCCTCGCGATCTCTGCGAAGATCGGTCTCATCCCGGTTGAGAAGACTTAGCTTTGACTTTTGGCTCCGATGCAGCTTCTCGGTGTACTGTTGCACTGAGCACCTTGGCGCTCTTTTGTGGATGTATGCGGCCGCTTGCGCCATCGCCAGTGGCATGAAATCGAGAGCTGTGGCGAGGCGCATGATGTCGTCTCTCTGGTCTTGCATGCCGATCTTCTTCTGCATCATCGCGAAGGCATGATCCTCGTCCATCGGTAGAACCTCCAGCATACTGTTCCTGTGAACCATCTTCAGGCACATGTCACGGCGTCGCGTTGTGATCAACACGGAGCCGTGATCGCACGTGGGGATGTAGTCCAGTCGTCTGTACCTGGACAGGGTTTGTGCGCTCTGGCATTCTTGGTTTGACGCAGTAGGAGCTTCGAGCAGATAGTCGGCTTCGTCGGCATTGTCAAGTATGAGCAACCAACGCCGGCCGCCCGTATCGATTAGCCAGCCCCGTAGGAGGTCATGCAGATCTGCATCTTGGCTTTGTATCCCGTTGACTTTGAGTAAGCCCAGAATTTCCCGTACACTATAGTCAAAGCGCGCTGCACTGCTCGCATGAACCCAGAAGACCCAACCGTCGGGAAATTTTGACTTCCAAGAGTGAGCGTATTCGATGGCGAGCTGTGATTTCCTGTCACTATATGAGTATACTCACTGTACTACGTTGCAATCAATCTTACCCGACGCCACCGAGTCCATAAAGCGCAAGCCTAGCTCCTGGAGTGGAGAGTCTGTCGTGGATCTCGTCGCTAAGTGAACCGCGTTTGACAAAGTCGGGATCGCGTGGAAAAGGAACATTTGAAAAAGGCAAAGAAGGAGTTTCGGGGCTTTCTGATGGATTGTATGTTAGCGAGAGCCTCTTGCGACTGGATGTGCACCTTTGCATACCGGAAGTCAGATGGATGTGTTGGTGTTGGTGACTGTCACCAAGGTGGACCCTCGCCTCACCGTCGATGTGAAAGCGCTCGAAACGATGACCGAGTTGCTCCATGAATATGTATGACGTGTCACGATGCAGAAAGTTAGAGCTGGAGGAGACAACAGATAACACTGAGAGGAAGCTTGCTAGGCAGTTGCTGCCAGTGGCGTTCGGCTGGTATCTAAGTAGATGCGGGCTGGCCTATATAAAGCTCCTCGTACATGATCGTAACGCCAGTGTGAAGACACTAGGTATTCGAGACCAGACTTGGTTGCGAATCTACCTGTTACTGAAAAGCCCCGGAATAAGGAAGAAACATGGTTGCGACTACAGTGAATTCAGCACTGTCGTGCCGACTGTATTGGTATGCTTGTTGAACACATAACCACTTGTCAAGCTGATATCATCGTCTGACCTTCACCAACAGTCTTGCCGGTCTTTCTGGCAGGGCGCTTCCATGGGTGCCCAGCGGTGGGTGACAGGCTCTCCACATGATATCAGATGGAATTGATGGCATGTCGTTAAGAGTTGAAGAAGAAGGGCGTGCAAGTGTCTTGAATCCATCAAAACGCACGGTTCTTCCATTGGTCGTCATCTTGCCCCGCGATCGGCGCTGCTGTTGCGTCGACAAAGTTTCCAAGTCAACTTTCGACTCACCTCACACGCCCTTGTATTCACTTACATGCCATTGCTGCCAATACAAGGCTGACATTTTAAACATGGACGCTGAACACTTCTCTGCTCCGGCCCCGGACTTTCCCAAGAAGCGGTGCGGTTAGTGAGTCCCCTCCAATCGTTACGAAGCATACCTCTGGTGGATGCGCCGTCAAACGATCCGTTCGTTGTTGCGCCATTGAGACGACAGACAGCTGACAAGACTCTTTCAAAGGTGTCCTCGGTGCAACTGGTAGCGTAGGCCAGCGTTTCATCCTCCTTCTCGCCCTTCATCCTCACTTCACACTTACCGCTGTGGGAGCCAGCCCAAGGAGCGCTGGCAAGAAGTACCGCGATGCTGTCAAGTGGAAGCAGAGCTTGCCCATGAGCAAAGAGCTGGGAGATTTGGTTGTCAAGAGCTGCACAGCAGAAGAGTTCAAGGATGAGGTCGACGTTGTCTTCAGCGGGCTGGACAGCGACGTTGCTCAGGATACTGGTGAGTTGCGACGGGACACCGCATTGCGTCTATGCAGGCCCGCCATGCTGTTCGGCAATTTACTGACATGCATCAGAAATGTCCTTCCTCAAGGCCAATATCCCCGTCTTCAGCAACGCCAAAAACTACCGCCGCGACCCTCAGGTCCCTCTGGTGGTGCCCACCGTCAACCTCCCGCACATGGACCTGATCCCGTACCAGCGCAAGCAGTACAACCTGGACAAGGGCTTCCTCGTCTGCAACTCCAACTGCGCAGTCATTGGACTTGTCATTCCATTCAAAGCCCTGATTGAGCGTTTTGGTCCGATCGCAGAAGCATCCATTGTCACTCTGCAGGCCGTCTCCGGCGCTGGATACCCCGGCGTGAGCAGCATGGACATCATCGACAACGTTGTTCCCTACATCTCGGGCGAGGAGGACAAGCTCGAGAGCGAGGCACGCAAGATCCTGGGCTCCATCAACAGCGAAGCCACTGCCTTCTCAGACGTTACCGACATGAAGATCTCGGGCACCTGCACCCGTGTGCCAGTGCTTGACGGGCACACGGCCGTGGTGTCGCTCACCTTCGCCAAGAAGCCCGCGCCCTCTGCTGAAGAAGTCAAGAAGGCTCTTCGTGAGTACAAGTCTGATGCACAGAAGCTCGGCTGCCCTTCAGCACCGAAGAGCGCGATCGTTGTCATGGAAGAGCCCGACAGACCTCAGCCGCGCCTTGACAGAGAGACCGAGAACGGATATGCTGTCTCCGTTGGTCGTGTGAGAGAAGATGAGGGTGGCGTTTTTGACATCAAGTTTGTGGCTCTGAGCCACAACACTGTTATTGGTGCGGCTGGCAGCAGCATCCTTAACGCTGAGGCGGCTGTCAGGAAGGGATATCTTTAGAGATAAAAATTTCATGATTGGAATGCTAAGTTACTTTCTCACAATTGCATGGTACTACTAGACGCTTCAACCATCAAACTCATTGACAGTGTAGGGACTCCAAATTGTGTGAGTAACGAGGTTCCGCAGCAGGTTTGCTGTCAAGCAAAGAGTCGGCCTGCGCGACGCGCGAAGTGAAACTGAGACTCTTCGCCATGATTACATGCTCTTCTTCGCTTCACGTTGCACAGGTTAGTAACGGCTTTTGTCGGGCTAGTGATTCCTCCCTCGTGATACCTCACCGTCCCCACGGTCTGGCATCCACCATCGCGGCAACTTCCCGATCTTGGAACGACAGCAATCCAACTTCCCCCATGGATAGCGACTTGGCGAAGGACGCCACTATGTCAACAAGCGATCGATGCACCGTGTTGCCAGCAACCAGCTTCCACCCTGATACCATGGTCACTCTCCTAGTGGGACATGAAGAGCAGGAGATGACTGTGCACGGCGACCGTCTTGCACGCAATTCAGCATGCTTCAGAGCAGCGTTGAGACAAGAGTGGCTTGAAGGGCAGACACGCACTGTCAAGCTGCCGGACGAGTCTCAAGCGATCGTGCAGCACTACATCGAATACGTTTACAGCGGCGAGCTACCTGCGAACACTCTCACCAAGGATTCAACGTTTTGGGACTTCGCTCGCCCACACTAAAATCTGCTCGCCGAGCTTTACGTTCTCGGCGAGAGGAGGTTAGACCCCAAATTCCACAATGGTATCGTGAAGGAGTTCTTCAAACTTAGCAGACTCACCGGCAGGGCCCCTGGAATCGAATTCGTGGACATCATCCACCGAGGGACGACTACCGAATCGCCTGCCCGTCGCATGGCAGTCGACTGCGCTGCGATCAGCAACGACAACGAATACTGGCTGAACCCCGAATTCGCCGACTACAACCATGAGTTTTGGTTTGACCTTTGCAGCGCTCTGTTCCGAAGATCCAAGCCCGCTGTCGTTCCGGTGAAGGCGAAGAATTATCTGGTGCGCGAGGACACTCGAATGCCACGCGAGTGAAGTACGTCAAGGTGTCGGAGTTCTTTCATGGTTTTCGATGCAGCATTGTTGACTGGTTGCAACAAGATCTTTTGCTCCCAACTGTGGCGCGCTTGCGACTATCCTACGCTTTTTCGGAGGTAGGGACACATGAGCTTGCGGAGGTGAACATCGTGGTGAGTGGTAAACGAGGAAGATGCACTGAGACGTTTCATTTGTCCAGGACTTGCTGACAAGACGATAGCCGCTTCGCTATTCCACACTCCCGATTCAATCCTCTGCGCTTTGACAGAGCAGGATAGATGCGAAATCTTGACGTCTGTCGAGGAGGATGTATGATTCAATAATTATCTTTTTAATTCCATGGACGCCGGTATCGTAGCTCATGATTGGAACGATGAGTCGTTCGATCTTATCGCTCTGATCTTTGCAAATTAGTACTGCTGGCTCCTCAAAGGCTGCAGGGCTTGGACATGGAGTCTAAAATTGAAGTCAGGAGAGTGGTATTGCATATTTCTTTTTTCCGGCTCCACGTCGCACAAGGTGGCGAGAGCGTTTGCCGCACGGCCGATGACTATTTCCACTCAGTTGGCCTGCCCTTACCTCCGCGACACACGGTGCAGTGCCAACTTTTCCTCCCCGACATCACTCAATCCGACTCAGCGCATGGACGATACAGGCCAGTTCAAGATGTCAACCACCGACGTAGATGGATAGACACCTTGGAACGCCGCTCAGCTCCCTACGCCTACCACCGACTCCATTAGTCAAGTCACGCCGCCACCCGCTCCGTTGTTTCATCCTGATAGTCTTGTCACTCTTCTGGTCGGCCCTGAGGAAGAGAAGATGGTCGTTCACGAGACACAGCTTTCCAGAGACTCCGCTTTCTTCAAGGCCGCCCTGAAAAAGCAGTGGACCGAGGGCCGGACCCGTATCATCAAGTTACCTGAAGAGTCGTTAGAGCCAATGCAGCATTACATACAATATGTCTACAGCGGCAGTGTTCCAACACATAGTCTGACAGCTGAAACGTCGGATGTTGAAGACGAGTCACCAGTACCAGCATACTTATGAGCCATGATCACCACTTGATTCGGCGAGATGCTCAGACGTCAATGTCTCGCTGGTGTGAGGATGCTTTTGATATGCGAAAGTCGCTGGTACCATCGTATAAATCCCAGGCTTTGGCTTGACTGAGGCAGCGCGATACAGTGGAGCTGAACAGTACAGTAAGCATGCATGCAGTTATGCGGTTTGGTGCTCGCGTATCGCGCCACCCCGATCTGCAATTCCTTCCGACGGTGGATTGAATCGTAGACATGCGTCTGTGGATGGGCGTCTTGACTGTGTCGATGGTGGATGTGTGGACATGTAACACTGACGAGGAACCAGCGAAGAGTGACGCGACGTCAACCTCACTTCAGGCGGGAGATATTGCTCCTTTCGGAAAGGTCGAGCTGGCGAAGAGAACAGCTTGAACATGTGAAGTGAGAGCTGGCAAATGGTACGATGTATTCGGGCGCACGGTGATTGGCCAGATCGCAGTAAGGCTTGCATGCCGTAGCCCGAGCGTTTCTGCGGCCGGACCCTTGCTCGCCGGTTTTGGCGTGGCTACTGCCAGGAAATCGCCTCAGTAGCACGCCGCCGCCGCCGCCGCCGCCGAAGCAAACACCTGAGCTCCTGATCACCAACCAACCTCACTCGACTCCCCGCCAACACACCACCAACACCTCCCATTCTTCCACCACTGCCTTGCCGCTGCAGTACCGCCACCGCTCTCGCAAAGAGACACCGTCCTGCTCTACCAAACAGGGTTGACTGGATCCAGGGACTTCTTCCGCAACACCTGAAAGAAACCCAGCGCCGCCGACCTGGCACAAACTGAACACGCGACACAAACACCGCCTCCCTCATCTACCGCCAGCGAATCCTTCAAGCTGCTTTCCCGCCTCAAACCCTCCGCCGGTCGGCCCACCACGAGTCCTCCCAAAGACCCCGCCAATACCGCCAAAGTGTCTTCCACAGTCCTCCAGCGGGGCGGCATCTCCTTCGCCGAAAATGTGAACCTGTCGCCGCCCAACTGCGTTCAGTCTGCCGAAAGAAAGATGGATGAAGGAGACCAGGAGAGGAGGAGGCGCAGAAGGAGTAGTAGTCTGATGTACCATGAACCTCCCGAGGATCTCGAGCAGCTCAGCGACCAGAAAGCCAACCCGAACTTGAACGCCAACTGGGTCAACATGAAGGGCGCATGGATGATCCACGTGGTCATCATCTTGCTGTTGAAGATTCTCTACGACATCGTGCCCTCCATATCTCAGGAGACCTCCTGGACCATGACCAACATCTCCTACATGTTCGGCAGCTACCTCATGTTCCACTACGTGCGGGGTGTACCTTTCGAGTTCAATGCCGGCGCCTACGACAACCTGAACATGTGGGAGCAGATCGACAACGGAGACCAATACACGCCGGCCAAGAAATTCTTGCTCTCGGTGCCTATATGTCTGTTCTTGGTCAGCACACACTACACGCATTACGACCTGACGTACTTCATGATCAACTTCATGGCAACTGTCATGGTTGTTGTACCCAAGCTGCCTGCTGTGAGTTTAACCCTCCTCACTTTCAAGTGGATTTCAATACTGACTTTCTTCCAGCTCCACCGACTCCGCTTCGCCGTATTCAACGAAGAGCCTGCGAACAGGTAGCATCAAGGCCGCATCTCGGACTGGCAGTGAATCTCGGTATGGCGTTTGGTCATGCATCTGAAAACAACGGGCGGGGAAGTATTTGTATTCTGGGACAAAAAAGTCGTACATCACCACTCGCCAGCAGCGACTCGCGTGCTGTGCGCTCATTCCTTCCATCTTTCCCTTTGAGATACCACTCTTGCTCGCTTACTTGCTTTGCTGAATACGGGTCTTGTATTATAATATTTTTCACTGCATTCCGAAATGAAAACCACATGAACCCAGGTCCCTCCGCGGGCGAGTCAGTACGAGGTGTTTTCGGTGTAGGTTGATACTGACATGCAGGCAAAGCCGGGCACACATGAACTCCTGAGCCAGGCTCCCGTGCTACAAAGACTGTCCGCATGCACTTCGTGAGCGCATGGTAGCTGTGATCGAATGGACAAATCTTACGTCCGTACTGGACGCCTCTGCTTACTTGAGGAGCAGACTTGTGCGACGCCCCTAGCGGCTGATTACTGGACAAGACGAACGTACTATACGAAGTTCAATCACGGCTACATGAATTCCACCGAATTCAGATGGTGCACATCATGTGGCTTCGGAAGCGGAGTCTGGATGTTTCGCCCGACGCCGTCCGTACTGGAAGTGTTCTTGACTATGCGCCCATTCGCTACTTTATATAAAGCAGAGTGAACGTTTCGAAGACAAGACAGCACCTCGCAGCATACAACGACATCCGCCTGACATCAGCACAGCGCGATCCGCAGCAACACGTCTCACCATGGCACCCACAATCGGCATCCTTGGCGCGACCGGCAAAACCGGCCTCTCGATCGTCAACGCGCTCCTCACAATACCATCAGACATTCCACCTAGCAACATCATCTCCCTGACCCGCCCATCCTCTGTTTCCAACTCTGCCAACACCAAACTATCCTCCCAAGGCGTCTCCATCCGCGCTTTCACTCTTGACGCCCCTCACGCCACCCTGGTCTCCTCCCTCTCCGACATTGAGATTTTCATCTCCTGCGTCTCGGGACCAGAACAATTACTCCAGCAAATCCCTCTCGCCGACGCAGCCAAAGAAGCGGGAGTCAAGCGCTTCCTTCCCTCAGCATGGCTGCCCATCATCCCGCCCGGCGGCGTCCATTTCTTCCGCGACCTCAAGGAGCAAGTCTACGCCCACATCAAGTCCATCTCCCTGCCTTACACTATTGTGGACGTGGGCTGGTGGTACCAGTTTGCCTACCCAAGGCTTCCCAGCGGCAAGGTCGACTACTCGCTGAGCTTCCCGGCGGAAGAAGTCTTCGGCACAGGCGAGCCGCTTTCCGCTCTCACCGATTTGCAAGACGTGGGGAGATACGTGGCGCGCATCGTGTTCGACGAGCGCACCGTCAACAACTACGTGCTCTGCTACAACGAGATGCACTCGCAGCTCGACGCCTACGCGCTCATGGAGCGCTTGTCCGGCGAGATCATCCCGCGTGTCCACGTCTCGCGAGAAGAGCTGGAGGCAGATGTCGCCGAAGCCCTGCCAGTGTTGATGCGTGGCGAGGTCGACCACAGGGCGCCTGAGGGACTCATCCTTGCTTTCCAAGCGGTCTCCAGGCAGTACGCTCTCAGCTGGGGAGTCAGGGGAGATAACACTCCTGAGAAGGCGAAAGAGCTGGGGTATGTTACTAGCAAGGAGCTGTGGCCGGAGATGGAGTTTGCTGGGTTTGAGGGATTCTTGAAGGACGTGATTGAGGGTAAGGGAGCGGCAGTCTACGAGCAGAGCGATGAGTTGATGCAGGTTGTTGAGATGATGAGGCAGAGAAAGGAGGCGGCGAAGAGCGGGAAGTGAGATGTTGTAAGTGCACGTACCGGGGATTTTGGGTTCCTTTTTTGTTCCTTTTGCTACACACTCGTTTGAATTGTTCTCTTTCATACCGCTGAATAATAATGCAGATCTCGCACAGCAAATCTGGATTCATATGCAAAGACTTGCGCGCGTCGCTTCTTAGCTGGTGCTCGTCGTCGCGACTTCCTCGCGCGGCGACTTGTTGCAGCCTAGCCTGGTTGCTTCCATCTTCACCTCCGCTCCCTCACTTTGCACATACCTAACTTCCATCAACAGGACCGCGAGCGTACCATACACTCCACCGTGGAAGTGCGCTGCGATGTCTCGCCACGACAGATCATCCCCAGTCCCCACAATGTCTACTGTTGCTGTCAGCAGCGACGGCGAAGAAACATCCAGCAACGACACCATGCCAGACAAGCCAACACTTGCAAAGCCCCGGAAGTATGCAATATCATCATAATTCCGCAGGGATACCTTTGCTAACAATTTCCTCAGGTACGACCTCACCACAACCTTTACCGTCCTCGTCGGCACGAAGCCATTCAGGCATCGCTTCACAGTCCAACACGACCTAATCACCCAACGCTTGGAGTTCTTCCGTGCCGCGAGATCCAAATCCTGGACCGATCCCAGCAAACCGACCAAGCTGATTGATGACGAGCCGCATGTGTTTTCTGCATACTTGACATGTCTGTACTTCGGTGCAGACTTCTTGGAGAGACGGAAAAAGCAAGGTGTTGTAGTCGCTGCCGAGCGCAGCGCTTCACCTGACGACCTGGGCATGGGCTGTGAACTGACTCCGAGCCAGTTTGCCGAGGGACCGGGCGATGCGAGTGACCAAGATGCGAGCCAGGATGAGCTCATCGGGAGCGCGAACTGCGAATCAGAAGACGAGGACGACAGCGTCCGTACTGAAAGCTACGATGAACACATTGAGAGTGTGAGGTTCCTCGTCGACGTCTATCTCATCGCCGACAAACTGCTCGACCCGATCTCCGCGAATCTAGTAATTGACTACCTCATTGACTTCGTCGGCTCTCGCAAGTGGACCACTGATCAAGCCACCATCAGTCACGTGTACGCCTCCACCGCAACGGGTAACCCTCTGCGCAAGCTGGTGCTCGACTGGTGGCTACGTGAAGTCGACCAAACGTGGACCAGAGACTACCACAGGACTGAATGGGGGCTGCCTCTTGAGTTCCTGCAGGACTTCATCATATAGATCTGTGCTCTGCGGGTGCGCAAGCTCAGAGAGACAGGAGTGGACGTCTTTTTGGCACCTGTGGTCGCGCGTACCCAGAATGTTTACCACCAGGACGATAGGGAGAAGACCGAGAGCTCGTGAGTGCTAGGAGCGGTGCTCAGTCGGCCACGATGGGCGATCTGGCGGCTTGTTGACTTGAGCCTTGGTATGCTTCGTCGCTCAGGTGAAAACCAGCACGCCGGACAGCTGAGGGCTAGTCCTGGGTGTACCACGTGTTTGCAGGTACTTGCGTTTGTTAGAAGCGAAAGACAAAATGCATTTCGTTGCAAGTGAGTTTTATTTCCAGGTGTCTTCCATCGTTTTGACACATCAGGAGTAGCAACTGGTCAAGCGAGTGATGATTGGTTGGACTGCTGATCTTCAAATTCTCACTTCACTCCTGAGGCCCAAACAAGCCAATGTACCCGTGTTCCGCGGCGATTGCCTCTGCCGCCTGCCCCGGATTTTGCTCACGAAATACAACTCTCTCGTTTGACCGCTTCCGTTTCTTCTCGATCACATCAACCGCTCGCAGCAAAGTTTTTCCCTTGTGCCCGCCATGCGCCACGATGTCGAAACGCAAGGAGTCCGGCGAAAGCAGAGAGCCCACCAACTCGGCGCCCAGAAAGTGCATGAAGTATGTCACAGCAGATCCCACTAATGTGGAACGCCCCACTAGTAACAGCCAAATCACAGGATCGACCTCAACACAACATTCGTTGTTGATGTCGGCAGGAAACCAAATCGGCAACGCTTCACCGTTCACCGTGACCTAATTACTCAACGCTCCGAATTCTTCCGCGCTGCCAGGTCGTCGCAGTGGACGAAGCACAACAAGCCGAGTAGGCTCATCGAGGACGATCCAAGCATTTTCTCAGTGTATGTTCATTGTTTGTACTTCGGTACGGAAGATCTGGAACAGCAAGTCGAGACAGACGTCATGGATAAATGGGCCGCTGAAGCTGGCGACATCGACCCGGACAAGATCGCAGTTGGCAGACACACAGCGGCCATGACGTTCTTCATCGACCTCTACATCCTCGCCGAAAAGCTGATCGACCCCACGACCGCGGACTCTGTGATCGATAAGCTCATCAGCTTCACGGCCAAAGGACGTTGGAGACTCAGTCATACTCTCGTCGCTCACATCTACGCCTCTACTACGGAAGGCAACCCGCTACGAATGCTTGCACACGACTGGTATATGCATGACATCCGTCACTCGTGGCCGTTGGACTTATCCCAGGGGTTTTGGGCGGCTCTACCCTTGGATTTCCTGCGCGACCTGATCGTCGAAAACGCTCGCTGTCAGGAAGCTCATCCTGAAATGCAGATCAAGGACGTCTTCAACAACTACCCAGAGATCCGCAAGAAGGGGTTCTATCATCAGAAAGTGGAGCAGAAGTCCGAATCTTCTTGAGAAGTGAGTGTTGTGGAGTGCTGGTACCAGCTCTCAGGTGTACTGTAGGACCAGTGTAGGTCTGAATCGAGTCGATGCTCTAAGGTATTACCACTCAATGCAACGGATGTGCAGGTAATTCACAAAACATCAGCCACCGTTCAGCGCCAGCTGTCACCGGTACTGCAGCTCTGAAACGATCTAGAGGATTTGGGTATTATCCCTCATGCAACGGAGATATGTGAGGAACACTCGTAGCTCTCACTGCGGGTATAGACTCAAAGATGCTCGAGGCTGCATGGTACTACCCCATAATGCAACAGACTTGCGCTTCGCGGGTGCTCCTCTGCGATACAAGATCAAAGCACAAGTCGCTTAATGATTTTGTCTAATCAGTTCGCACTTCAGATTATCACTTGGTCCTCCGACTTTCTGAGCCACTCAATTAACCGAATCAATGGCAATTGTCGAGCAAATCTTCATGTCCATGGCTGATTGAAGTGGAAGATGCGGTCGTTAGTTCCACGTAGTCATCCTCTTATAGAGTTTACCCCAACCCCAACCCTACACCTATGCATCAATGGGAGGACTCAATTGGCCGCAATGCACTCCCGAAACCCACAACGGCGATGCCAAACGAAGGCGTACCATCACAACTCTTTCAAACATATATTTATCGAAAAGTTTGCTGGGCATAAATAAACGCAAAGGGAAGCAAAGATACAGGGCAGTGAGCTCCAAATACGATAGTCTCACTATCCTTGTATGAAATCGATGACAGACGCTGTCGGTCTCGGGCGACACTGCTCTGCTTTCTCTGTATACAAATACAGGTACGCCGGAGTCCACCAGCTTTGTCGCCCAACACGCAGACGAGCTCGCCTCAGCCTTGTCAAATGCGTCTAGGTCACATCACGCTCGGATGGCTCCTCCTGCAGCGAAGACCTGACACAAAACGAATCTCTTCGCCACGGATGCTCCTTTCCTTAACTTCTCTGAAGAACAGAACTTCAGTCCCAATACTGCTACTTCATCCTTCCGGATGAACATTCGTTTCGACCGGGATTGACAAGGGATGCCTTGTTGCCTTGTCTCGCTGCCAAGCCAATGGATGCATGACAGCAGCTCATCGGAGGGCGCCTATGGAAGTCGTGGTCTGGTGGCGTCCAGACAGCTACTTGCAAGTCGCGACCAACGATGTAAGGATGCGCTCCGCGAACATGAGGCGACAAGCTACTTCAGTACCTGCTAGGTAGAAAGATTACAGCAGGCCGTGTGCTCGCAGAGACAAGAGGAGCTTTCTATCGAAGCACGCGGGCCTCCTGGGAGAAACAGTGGGCGACTCCGCTACGCTGAGAGATGTCTGCAGTCTGGAGGCTGAAGCAGGTGTACAGCGCACTGCCGCTCCCCGGTAACTAGTTGTCCATGCGTCACCCTGTAGGCGCAGGCGTGATGATGATGGATGCACCCTTGCCGAGCTCTGATTGTCGCCGCAAGGCTGTGTCAGTCCCATATAGCCATCACCATCTTCGCGAAAGGCGCCGAGGTATCCTGACAAAGGTAAGTTTTTCAACATTATCTCAGTGCAAAATATGTCCAATTACCCTGATCTCCGGACACCAGCTAAGGCGCATACCAAGTCAAATTTCTACTACTATCTGCAGCTTTACAGTACTGTCTGCGAAGGCGGCGGAGATGCAGACTGTGCCCTCTCCTCAGCCTCACGGCCCAAGCATGCACCTCGCCTACACCCGCGAAGCTGGCTCAAGAGTGGATATTGTGGCTCAGGAGAGCTGTCTCGCAACGCGTTGCGATGGTGTGAGAGTCGTACCCCGTATATGGTCGTCCTAATATTTGCTGTGCTTTCGCTGCGTCCTCCATGAACTACCCTTAACGAGAATCAGTTCTCTGTTTCGCCCTGACAGTATACGCAGAGTTAACCCACCACTGACCCGGCCTTCATGACATCTCGCAAGAAACTGGAGAGCCCGGAGCAGTACACCGTCGCATGGATCGCTGCTCTTCCTCATGAACGTGCAGCTGCGACCGCGGTACTCGATGAGGAACACGACAAACCTGCGGCTTTCGAGCAATTGCCACACGATACCAACTCATACACATGGGGCAAAGTCGGAGATCACCATGTGGTCATCGCTTCCCTACCCGCAGGACAATATGGCACGACCATCGCCGCAACAACAGCCAACGCACTACGGTTCTCGCTCCCACACATCCGCTTCGGTCTCATGGTCGGAATCGGCGCCGGCGTGCCCCAGCTTGAGCGCGGCGAAGATGTTCGTCTTGGAGACATCGTCGTCAGCCAGCCTCATGAGTCGTCTGGGGGAGTCGTTCAGTATGATCTTGTCAAGGCCAGACAAGAAGGTCATTTCTTGACCGGATACCTTGCTATGCCGCCGGAGGTGCTCCTCAAGGCACTTGGCAAATTGCAAGCTGAACACGAAATGAGAGACTCGACGGTGCCGACCATCCTCGAAGCTACGCTGTTGAAGTTTCCAAAGATGGCCAAGCGGACGGCCAAGGATCCCGGCTACAGACACCCAGGCGCCGACAGCGACCGACTTTTTGCAGCTTCAAGTCAGCATACCAGTGGTGGTGACTGCAGCGGATGCCTAGAAGCCGACGTAGTTCCACGTGATGAACGTGACACGACAGACCCCGAAATCCACTACGGCGTGATCGCGTCCGGCAACACCCTGGTCAAGACCTCCAACGAGCGAGAAGAGATACTCCAGAGGTTGCCCGAAACCTTGCGCAGCAAGTGTTTGTGCATCGAGATGGAAGCGGCAGGTCTGATGAACACCTTCCCCTGTATTGTCATCAGAGGAATCTGTGACTACGCCGACTCGCACAAAAACGACAAATGGCAGAAGTACGCGGCCGCCACTGCAGCTGCCTTCGCGAAGGAATTTCTCGGCTACGTGGATGTCCGGGAGGTGAAGAGAGCGCCGGGAATTTCCCAAGTGGTCGACAAAGGTCCGTAGATCCCGTAGCAAGCTTGTCTTACACTTGTTGTGATACGCTGACCGGTGCAAAAATGATAGATGCATTCAACGTACCGTTCAGCCTGAAAGGTATCCCGATCGGAAAGTTTATGGGACGTGAAGAACAGCTGCAGCAGATCGAGCAAAAGCTCCGACCTACCTCAACCGAGAAAAGGGGTCGCAAGGTCTTCGTCGTACACGGGCTTGGTGGAATGGGGAAGACGCAGATCGCCGCGAAGTATGCTCGAGATCATCAAGACGATTACAGCGCAATCTTCTGGGTCGACGGCTCCTCACAAACTCTTCTCCAGCAGTCTTTCCTGGATGTCGCGAAACGAATACCTACCAAACAGCTACAAGCAGACACGGCAGAGATACTAAACAGTGTGCAAAATGACGCGGAGGTGGTGATGAAGGACGCATTGCGGTGGATGTCTCTGCCAGGTAATTGGAACTGGCTCCTCATCATCGACAACGTTGATCGGGAATTCAGAGGACAGGGGAGGGACGATCAAGGCTTCGATCCAAGAGAAGCGATGCCCGACTCGGACCATGGATCGATCTTGATCACGAGTCGACTGTCGACCCTGCAGGGCATTGGTGAGAGACTCCAGCTCGGGCGTGTGAGTGATGATGAGGCGAAAGAGATCCTTGAACACCAGGCTGGTCAACCGCTACAAGGTGAGCTCACTTCCCGTGTCATCCGTGTGAAAAGAATAGGACCATTGACCCAAACGCCATAGACATCGAACTACTGATCGCGAAGCTGAACGGGCTACCATTGGCGCTCGCTCAGGCGGGGTCCTTTATTGGGGGAACGGCCGTCGACGTGCCGACATACCTCAGGTATTTCGACACGACCTGGTCCAGACTCATGCAGAAGCAGGAACGATTCTTGCTGCAAGGCCAAGGCGAACGCAGCATGTTGACAACATGGAAGCTCTCCTACGACCAGGTCTTGCGGCAAAGCGAGGCCGCTGCTTGGCTCTTGCGGCTGTGGGCATTTTTCCACCACGATGACTTCTGGCATGGACTTCTAGTCATGCGCGACGGGAATGCCCCAGCCAACGAAGAGGTGGGAGGGTTCGAGTTGCCAAAGTGGCTTGCTGAGCTGGCGACAAGCGAGCTGGAGTTCTCGAGTGCGATGGGTTTGCTTAGGGCATATTCTCTGGCCGACAGTCAAGGTGTAGGTTCGTACACCATGCACTCGGTCTTGCATCAGTGGAGTAGATCGCTGTCGTCAGAAGTCGAGGCAGCCTCGCTGATCTCGATCTCGGTATGCATGCTAGCAAGCGCTACGCCATTGGGCAATTACGATGAGTGCTGGGAATTGGACCGCCGCCTGCTACAACATGTGTTGCATGCTTCGAATGAACTGAACCCGACGCAGACACTAGATCAGCAGGATGTCCCACCGCGCGCAACACTCCTATTAGGCAACCTCCTCCTAAGACTAGGAAAGGCGAACCAAGCAGGGCATATGTACCGGCATGCCCTAGCTGGATGTGAGAAGGTCTACGGAACGAACCATGAGTGGACGTTGGCTATAATCAATAACCTAGGCATGGTATACAAAGGCCAGGGAAAGCTAGATGAAGCAAAGCAGACATACCAGCGTGCTCTAGCTAATGAAGAGACGACACTCGGGCCGAATCACAGGTTAACGCTTGAGACGGTCAATAACCTAGGCGGTCTATGCATCGAACAAAAAAAGCTAGAAGAAGCAGAGAAGATGTTGCAGCGTGCTCTAGCTGGCAGAGAGGAGATACTAGGGCCGAATCACAGGTCGACGCTTCAGACACTCAATGACCTAGGCATCCTGTACGCCCAACAGGGAAAGTCAGACGAAGCAGAGCAGATGTTTCAGCGTACTTTAGCTGGTAGAGAGGAAGCACTCGGATCGAATCACCCGTCGACTTTGGATACAATTAAAAACCTTGGTAAACTCTACCGCGAAGAAGGAAGGCTAGAAGAAGCAGAGAATTTGTTACTGCGTGCCCTAGCTGGGCGTAGGAAGCTCTTCGGGAGGGAGACTTCGACTCCTCCATTGCTGACCACGGTCTACGTTCTTGGGGAACTGTACCACAAACATAGAAGGCTTGAAAAGGCAGAGCAAATGTTCGAGCGCGCATTGATTGGCCGCCAGCAGATCTTTGGACGTTCTCATCAATGGACAAAACAAGTATCAGAGTCGCTAACGTTTGTGCGTTCAGAGATAGGTAAGTTCTTCCATCCAGCATCTGCTTGAATTTTGATTTCCCAGCTAACAATCTCACCAAGCCGCTCGAGATGCCGGGTCACAATCTGTAGCAACGTCTTCACTCATCGTGAAAGAGAAGACTCAACGAGCCACACTGCAAGAATAAGACACGCCGGGAGAGGAAGACACCGAAGGCTGAAAACGGTCGATCTTGCGGTGCAAGACCGGTCAATCTGCCTATCAACGTACGCTGGAGACAGGGACCCAGCTCCCCATCGCGAAAGGACAAATTCATGGCATCACCAGCACTCGATCAAACGCACACAGCTTGTCGTCGGCGGTCCGCCCCTTTCGGTGATTTTTCTCGGTGCCCTCGCGCCATTCTCTTGCGGATCAAAGGATACGTGGCGACGACATCGAAGTCGACGACAGACATACGCCAAAACCAATTGGACACCACGCTGGCGAAAACCCAAACCCAGATTCCCATCGATTCACCAAAGAAGTCGCGAGAACTCCTCACGAGGACGGCGTGTGCCGTTGCAAGAACACACACGCACACACCTTCCATTCCGACACAAAAGCAACCATCAAGAGAACCCCTCCAGCAAAAAAACACAGCGCCATTGCAAGAAGCGTCCAACACCTTCCCCCCAGCGATCCACTGATCGCATCAAAAAGCCAGTGAAACGCAACCTCCTCAAACACGCACAGCAAACTCCTTCCCCTCTTGTAACTATCCGCGCCTTGTGTTGTTGGGATGTTGACGGCCTAGATAGAGGCAAGAGACAAGTCAGAGATGAAGGTTAAAGATGAATGAGGATCGGAAAACTGCATGGGAAGGATTTAGGGAATGTGGAGATGAGCTTGGAGGGTAGGGAGAGAAAGGAACAGGGACTGAAATCGGAAATTACCTGCTAGGACTGTGAGACAAAATCAGGAAAAAGTCAATCCGAGGAAGAGAAAAGACAAATGGAAGAACATGAAGGAAGGAAGGAAGGAAGGAAGGAAGGGGGAAGATAGTAAGAAATCGGGTTAAGATGATCCGTTCCATTTCATCCATGCATCCATGTCCTTCAATTGGTATTTCGCTCGGAGTATGCAGGCAGATAAACCCCTGGAAAACTGGAACAGACAAGCAAAAAGAATGTAGCAAATAACAACTCTTCATATCATGCACATCAGTCGTTCAGTCCCAACCATATCCACGCTCACCCTCCATTCATCCCGCACATATCGCAAGTCAGCACCCATCAATTCTCCTCAAAGACCCTCCCGCCAGTCATCCTCGCCCAGTTAGCCGCCAGATCCCTCTCGCGCAGGATCCTTCTCCGCCTCGCGCTCTTGCTCTCGCCCTCGCGTTTCGCGACGTCAATCTCAAAGTCCGGGTCGACGAAGCTCGTGCGGCGCTTGAGGGTCCAACGGACGGCGCTGCCGTCGGCAGCCGTGGTCGGGA
>Ga0265780_10001916_pt1 | contig 28832 bp, 44 predicted proteins | sample P1T30metagenome_FD_192432 | JGI IMG/M metagenome (GOLD analysis project Ga0265780, IMG submission 192432) | Plant litter microbial communities from East Loma Ridge, Irvine, California - P1 T30 | ecosystem: Environmental > Terrestrial > Plant litter > Unclassified | place: USA: California...
GTGTGGTTGTAGAATTGAGATATGACGTTCCGTGTTCCGTGAAATCCATAAGCGCTGACATCTGCAACTCATTAGTAGGTGGAGATCTACATTCACGCATGGGCCTTACATTCAGAGACGGCTTTTGCTAGGGAACATGACCTAATATATGTGGTACAAGTTCTCACGCTCATAACAGGATCATCGCCTATACGCTTTTGTCATTCAATGTTCTTGGCTTGACGGACAAAGAGGCAAGAAGCAGACATACCTGCGAATCGTTCGTCCGTAATCCAGTAGTTACCGGTTTGATTAATCCTCCATCCATCATGAACGACATAGAAGACTCTCGAGTACTTGTTGAATAGTATAAGATTGCCATCGCGATCCTGGACTAGGGATGCAACGTTGGAGTCGTAACCACTCATGGCACTGATGAGCGTAGGAAACGCAAGGATGAAGATCATGGTAGATGCCATGAAAAACATGGCAACGTTCGATCGTAGTCTCCGCTGCCATACGAAGCTCCTGATAGTTCGGTATGTCGAGAGGATAGAAGCATCGTTCTCGATGAATATCGTGCGGAACAATTGATAGGTGACGGGCCGAGTTTCCATACAGATAGTAAGATACCTCGCGAACTCGCGCCACGATACGAGTGCCAGCACAAGTTGACCACCACGGCCCACGCCCTGTCAGTCGTTAGATTGTTATCGAATTGAGCGCACTATGTCCTTGGTAAACCTTACAATGTCCCATACGATATCGACCACTTTTGCCTGTGCAAACGTGAGGTGGCCTCCACCCAAAGTGATTTGGAAAAACCCCGATGACGACCACACGCTGTAAGAGTCTGGCTTCAATCGGAAACTACCGTCTGGCTGGCAAGCCTTATCTGGAGGGCCGAAACTCTGCACGAGAGCAAAGGAAACCATGCATCCTAAAAGACCTGCGAACCATACCGCTCCGACAAACCAGCCCAACCCTCGCAGCCATTGCGTCGACTTGAGATCATGTTTCAGTTCCTGGAAAGCAGTCCGTACAAAGCCAGGAGACTTCTTGGAATCCGAATTTCCACCTTTTGACATGAATCGCATCGTGTTAGAAACGTATCGGCTGTGTGAACATTATTTCATCGTAGAGAGCGCTAATACGAGCGATGGTAGATATCGAAGGAATAAGTACATATGTTGCGATGCCACTAGTGCTGACATCGTTTTACGCCTCTTTCTAGGCGCTGCAAGTTTTACCGCTCCGAGGAAGAACATGTGGCGTCGCATCCTGGTGACACTGCCCTCTGCCTTCGCAGGGTTTGGTAGCCTACGATTGCTGCATGATGGGGTCCAAAACACCCACAAATTAAACTGCGCGTGAATTTAAAATCTATTTCTGCTTTTTTTTGGCGCGACATCTTGTAGTACATCCAATTACTACACAGGTATGACTATGGGTTTGGTCACCGTGTGACTTAGAGGTTTAGCCAGGGGGGAGTCGCAGGAGATGGCTCGATGTGACCAAAACGAGCAAGGAGGCGAGGGTTCAGGCTGAGTTATTTGGCCCCAACCGCGCAGGAGCTTTTCTGTGCAACCACACATGGTGGTTGCTGCGGGTACATTGTTTCGCAGTTTCTCGTGCCGCAACTTTCCGGCCCCCATCCACGTCTTCCATTCATGAATCCTACCAGCCAACATATGCATGCGTCCATAGCTCCGTCACTTACCCCGATATCCCCGGACGTAGCACCATAAATTGGCAGTGTCCATATCGTGACCGACTGGCTAGTACCATACTCTCTACCAAAGCTCACACCCTGGCTCCTTGACCTCACACTTCCACGCCTCCCTAAAAGCGCCCGAATTCATCGCAACATTCAGCGCTCTCGCAAAAGGCGGCGCATGCACATCCGCCCTCGTAATACCCAGCACGCTCTCTGCACTCAACTTGCTGCACCACGTCTGCCCAGACGCAATGAAGAACAGCTGTTCCTTTGTGAACTCGTCCATGCCCGGCAGCTTCTGCGACGGTTCCTTCGCTTCGCGCGCCCGCCAGGCTGCCCATGCGTTCGACAAGCCTCCAGCGTCTGCGATGTTCTCGGTGATGGCCAGCGTGCCGTTGACATAGGCTTGCTCGCCTGCTTCGTCGAGGACGGGCTTGCCGGTGTAATCAACAAGCGGTATACCATCGAACTGGTCGACGAAACACTGCGCTCGTGTGTTGAACTCCGCTGTGCTGGAATTGTCCCACCAATTCCTGTACTGGTCGTTGTTGTTCCAGAGCCTGCCGTTTGTGTCAAAGCCGTGCGTGATTTCATGGCCGATGATGATGCCGACGGAGCCGTATCGGAGATAGCTGGGTGCGCTGGGGTAGTAGAGGGGTGGTTGCGTTATGCCTGCGGGGATGTAGATGTTGTTCTTGTTGGCGAAGTATCGGGCGTTGGCGACGTAGGAGTGAACGCCGTATTCTAGCCATAGGTTGTCGTCGGAAGGGCGGGATAGGGCGTCAAAGGCTCGTGTGGCGGCCCATTGGCGGATGCTTAGGGCGTTTCCGAAGTAAGTGTCGGTGATGTTGATGGGTGAGTAGTACTTCAAGAGACTTGTTGCATTGCGCGCTGATGGTTCCTGTGTTGTGCTCATTAGGACTTCATCTAGGCTGGGTGGTATGGAGACGCACATGTTCTGGGTAACCGACGAAATCGGACACCTCTTCAAGCTTCTCAAGGACCAAGGCTTTCTAAAGTACGGAGTTAGTTGCGTCTGAAATGCCACATGGGGGAGACAACACTCACAGTACTGTTCGAGATCCAGTCAAAGCCCGCTACACGCTGGAGATAAGCAGTCTCGATATCCGCAGTCATTTCCTTCAAATCTTCCCGCGTCTCTTCCGTGTATGTCTCGTCAAGAAAGAACTTGCTAGCAATCCATGGCAAGCTTTGATCCACATAACTATAACACGTATCCCATCTAGTAGCACTGGGACTCTTTAGGCCACATCTGGTCAGTTGCCTTCAGCACAAACGCGACAGAAGACGTACCAGCGGAGGTGTGACGGTCAAGAATTCCTCGTAGCTTTTCCACGCTAGAAGGAGCATGACTGCTTGCAAAGTCGACTTCGGCGTCTCCGCAATGACGGCCGAGAGCTTTGAGTATGCGCTTGGAAATTGGAAGATCATGCGCTCGAGGCGATAGTCCGCGGGAGCTAATCTCTTGATGACTTTGCCGAGAGTCAAGGCAGGCGCCATCTGATCAGCTTTCTCCACGGTAGTGGAATGATAGAAGTCCTGTATCATGTCAGTGATGTTGATGCAGAAAGTTGTAGTTGCAGCAACGCAATATGAGAGCTACGAACCCCTACTGCAACCACATCAACCTGTGATACGAGCTGCGCAAAGGAAGCCGCTAGTTTCAGTACACGTCGTGCTGTACCAACGACGGTACTATTCGAGATATTGGGTAGCAGCACCGCCAATTCTGCAGCTAATTGCTGTTCTGGTACTGCGAGTAGATCCAACAGACCGGTCTTTGCTGGCAACGCGTGGTCTGAAACGTTGTAATTGTTGAATCCAAATACAGGCACAACGACTCCCTGATAGGATTAGTGGAATGATCTAGAATCGACATACTAGTCCTTACCGGTACTTGTGGGTCAGAGCCAGTCCAAAATTCGCCAAAAATGGGGACGCCGTTCTGAGATAAGTAGGCCAAGGTATCGGCCATGGCATCCAGGTCCTGGTCCACAAGCGTGGTATTGGAAGCAAAGTCTGCTACATCCACGGGAAAGAGTTCAGTGATTTTCTTCGCAATCGGCATGAATCCATCCATATTCGTGTTATTGATTGCAGTGACATTCATGCACGAGTTGTAGTTCTTCACCACCATATCGAAGGCAGCTTTGTCGTCGGTGGAGGCGGTAGTATTTGTACCAGGGTAAGGGTTTTCCAGTATTGTCTGGAGTACGTATCGATTGAACGACTGCACTACGGTGAGAGTATCGGTCTGAGGTTCGTTAGGCCACAGCGCTGGGAATCCACCGCAGACATCTATGAGAATGGGGCGTTAGCGTTGACTTCCGCGATGGAATATATGCGAGGACATACATTGCTCGAAGTTGTTACATGGGTCCATTGACTTGTAATCAGGATGCAATGTCTGGAGTATATGGGAGGCCGCTTTGATGCAATCTGGCGTAACGCATGTTTCGTTCGATGCCAGTGCACCAGGAAGTAGTGCACTGAGCAGGATGACTGCTGCAGGCGCGTGGTATTTGACGAGGGAATTCATCATGTTGAGAACTTGGGTTGAAGATGTAAAGTATGCCTAATAGCATCGGAAGGGAGTGATCACTTATACTTCGTCTCGAAAGCTTCGTGCGTGTAAAGCAGGACGTCACAGCACGGGCGACGCTCTATTGACTGACCGTACTCAGGGCCGCAGTCTTTACCTGATGTCCAACTGCCTGATTGAGACGCTCATTCGTAGGGCTGTAAACATGTAGCGTAAGGCCACCACGTGTCTTGGCCATACATAGTCCCAATCGCGGCTAGCATGTGTAAGACGCTGCGAGACTCGGCTACCAACCTTGGAAGTTTGGGTGCATCTTTGACTGAAATCGCCTGTAGCGGCATATGGGATCGACAGTTCCCTGAAATCGTAATTTGAGAACGAGGCGATGCTTACCTGTAGCATGGTGAGGCTGAAAGACTTACGTAGGTAGGGGTGCTGCTGTATCTTCTCATCTGCTCAATAGCTGATTTGCCGACCACCCAAAGTAGCTGCAACGTATTGTCCTAGAACTGCTACAACGTTGTTACTAGTTCTCAGAAACAAGGCAAGATCAATGCACCTTTCAGCCGTCTGACTACGCCTAGGGTCGTCTTGCTCTCGTGCATTCGTCGAGACCTCGGGATCTTGGACATTGTGATGAAGGCAGGTTCCACGTCGTTTTTGAGCTCGCAGGGTGGCGTGTACCAAAGCGCCGAATCACGCGATGGAGCTATGGCGTAAACAATTCTCGTTTCGCACGGCGTTATTAGTCGTGTCTAACATATTGAAGGCAGACCGAGGGAGGTGCGTGCGCCAGCGCAGCGCTGGTGGTGCTCCAGATGCACATAAGGCTACCGGTACGGTACTGCGGACGCAGCAGAGACGACATCAGAACAAAGTCGAACTACACACAGGTAGACCTACACAGTATTGAGATGTAGGAGTGACGCTCCGCAGAGCGCAGGATCTCCGATTCGCGAAACAACGCCACCGTCGCTGCGGGAAACCTTCTTCTGCCCAACCCCTCTCCCCTTCGCGCCTTCCCTCCCAAACCACCACCACCAAAACCACACCTGCGTAGCTCAACACCTCACCTACGAAACAACAAACGGCGCGCCAATAACTAGCACTCGGCAAACAATAGTCTCAGGCACACCCGTACCCATAAATGGCATCGGCCCCGTCGGACCAGTGTCGTGGGTGTGGAGCCGTGGGGCGGGGAGCCGGACATGGTGTGGTGTTGGTGGTCGCAGGTGAGCGTCAGCAGTGCAGGTGCGTGGAGGAGTGTGATATAAAGGCTGAGTGGATGGGAGGTTGTTTTCATTGTGTTGATTTACGAATATACGCGATTATTTACTGAGGAATTCTATACGAGAAGGATTCAAGATGACTGGGCAAAAGATGAAGCCCACGTTTGATGGTGAGACGCAGCAGCAAACGATTATCGCATTACGAGTAACTGATATGATGGTACAGACGTCATGGGCTGCCAATCCGCATGCTACGAATGGGCAGACAGCTACGATAGCAAAGTAATTCTAATCCCAGCTTTGCCTCCCTTCACCACCATCTAACAACCACATAGGACTGGGACCGTCTCCGCAAATGCATCGCGCCCACCCTGAAGATTGACTACCGCTCCTTCCTCGACAAGATCTGGGAAGCCATGCCCGCCGAAGAATTTGTCGCCATGGCATCCGACCCCGCCGTGCTCGGCAACCCGCTGCTCAAGACACAGCACTTCATCGGCGGCACGCGGTGGGAGAAGACGGCCGAAGATGAAATGACGGGGTACCACCAGCTGCGCGTGCCGCACCAGCGGTACACGGACGAGACGAAGTCAAAGGTTGCGGTCAAGGGCCATGCGCACAGTGCGAACACGCATTGGTATAAGAAGGTCGACGGCGAGTGGAAGTTTGCTGGCCTGAGTCCGGATATCAGGTGGTTCGAGTATGATTTCGACAAGGTGTTTGCGGATGGGAGGGACTCGTTTGGCGAGGCGAAGGCTGCGAATGGGATTCCGGAGGAGATTGCTGGGGCGAGCTTGGGTGAAGAGAAAGTTGCGAGTAAGGTCGCGAAAGAGGAAATCACTGGTGTTAGCAAGTAGCAATGTTGTTGATACAGAATCCGATTGAACTGTGCTTCAGAGATTCGAGACTGAATAGTCAAGCTATGAGTCTATGTCTACAGGTCAGAAGGGCTTTTGAGGTCAGAAACCTTTGCGAGTAAGTGGTGAACGTAGGTTGAGAGGTGCTTTGGCAGAATACATCATCTGTAGTTCTCTTCTCATGTTCGAACAGATTTGACTGCACTGTCGTCCATTGGCTGATTCTGGTGACTGTAGACGCGTGTGCTTTGTGATTGTGAGTTCGGTTGGTTGAATTGGCTTTTGAGTGGTCTGTGTTGGAAGCTGTCCGGTCGGCTGCGTGTCTTCAATATGTTTCGTCATGATGGAAAGAGTTTATAAGTGAAGAAAGTCGCAAAGAAACTACGGTCACCCAGTTTCTTCGCATACTGGAATTACACACGATCTTTTATAAAGGTTGTTTCTTTTCAAGGTCTCGGTGAATCTCAGATCGGTCGCTCCAACGGCTCAGCACGGCCAACGGCAACGATGTTGGGCCTGCTAGCTGCATGGCCAAAGGACCAATGTCGAGCACAGGAGGGTTCCGAGCTCCTGATTCGGCTCAGCGGTGCAGCAGAGTCTTAGCCCGCACGACATGGTGTGGGAGCCAAAATGCAGGCCGCAAGGTGAAGCGGGGCCCGGAGATATCGCTGAGAAGCCGGGCTCGCAGCCAGTGACCACCATGCGAGTCATCCTCCGCAGCGGCCGGGGTGGGCGCCTCAGCGATAGACGACCGCACGGAGTAGATAGCATGCCGGGTGATATGGAGGCGGGCTGTGGTAACCTGGTCGCGAGGCAGAGGCGAGGTGTGACGGACTGGGACGCGGTAGATCGCAAAAGCTTGTTTCAAGCCTCCATGGCCACTGCACTCCAGCGTTCGTTGGATAGGTGATAGGTTGCATGGTAGTGGTAGAGCATTATTTAATATTAGCCTAGGGTACCGACTGGTTCCGCACACACAGACCCTAAAGGCATTGCACCGCAGCCTCTCTCCTCTCTCTCTTATTTACCCCACCTCTCGACGCCCTCATACGAATACACGCCCGCATCCAGCTCGTTTCTGCGTGCTGCCTTCTTCTGTGTTCTTTTTCGTTGTGGTGTTGGATCTCTTCCGCTGCTTGCTCGTCCAGTGCGCTGCCTTTCTGGTAAGTATCTCGACACCTCGTTCATAATTTTCCAGTCGGCTTGGCGTGCGTGTGCTGCAGATGTGCATCGCGGAGGTGACGCACATTTGCTGCACGCATCGTTGCGCGTCTCGGAGGACTGCGCGCTGCTGCGGCGTTGAGAAGAGTCTCGCGATGCAAGGCCGTCACAGCCATGGATCGCTGACGTCGTTCGCCCACGCGACGCAGCTGCGAGCTCCTCCCTCACCCGCAGCAAACGCGCGCTCAGCTCAGGGCCTTGGCTCTGCGTACAGTAGTGCTCGTCGCGCAAAACGCAGCACTTGCCCATGTGACTTGCCTCTTCTTATTAGTCCTGGCTCTGACCTGTGCAGACTCACTCCTCCTTCGACCTCCCTATCAGTCGCTTGCTCTCCTCACAGTCCGTCCCAGTCTTTCGGATCCGAGTCGGCGTTTCCTGTCGCAGCCTTTCTTTGCAGGTAAGTGCAATTGTGCGGCATTCGCGCGCCCTCACCTTCCGCCCCGCTGCGCTGCCTGAGCGAGTTACTGTGCGCACATTCACCGACACCCGCACTAACGATTTTGCCCGTTAACAGTATAGCGCCACTTCGATTCCATATCATACTTAGAGCTCGGCACTCTTAGCACCCATCTCTCACCTCGACTTCCGCCCACCGATCACTACCCCACCAGCTCTATCCACCACTTCTCCTACCGCAAACATGAGCTTCCAGCAGTACGACCAGTTCCAGGGCCAGCCCCAGGGCGAGCAGCCCAACCAGTCCGGCTCGCAGCCCGACCTGCAGCAGATGGACATCTCGGGCAACGGCTTCCCTCCCCAGGGCAACATGGGCCCGCCCGGTAGCGCTGGCGGCGACGGCCAGTCCAGCGCCGGCAAGACGACTCTCTGGTGAGTCCCCCCCACACGCGCGCGCAGCGCAATGCGATGGCGCGGCACAATTGCCTGCGCACACACAGAAACGGCGGCTGACAGGCGCAGGATGGGCGAGCTCGAGCCGTGGATCGACGAGAACTTCGTGCGCAGCATCTGGTACAACATGGGCGAGACAGTCAACGTCAAGATGATCCGTGATAAGTTCTCTGGGTAAGCGGGCGAATCACAGGCCACGCCCGGCCTTCTGCGTGTGGGCTAACTAACAGCCAGCAGCAACGCCGGCTACTGCTTCGTCGACTTCTCGAGCGCCGAAGCTGCAGCGAAGGCCCTCTCCCTCAACGGCCAGCTCATCCCCAACTCCAACCGCCCCTTCAAGCTCAACTGGGCGAGCGGCGGCGGCCTCGCGGATCGCAGGTGAGTATCACATCCTCCAATTATGCAGGCCTGAGTACGGTGGCTAACACGCAGAAACAGCCGCGACGAGCGCGGTCCCGAGTACAGCATCTTCGTGGGCGATCTGGGCCCCGAGGTGACCGAATTCGTGCTGGTCCAGCTCTTCCAGAACAAGTACCAGTCCACAAAGTCCGCCAAGATCATGTCCGACCCCATCTCAGGAATGTCGCGCGGCTACGGCTTCGTGCGCTTCGCCAGCGAGGAGGACCAGCAGAAGGCCCTGACCGAGATGCAAGGCGTCTACTGCGGCAACCGGCCAATGCGCATTAGCACCGCGACCCCCAAGAACAAGAGCGGCGGCCCCGGCGGACCCGGTGGTATGGGCATGCCGCAAGGCGGCGCTCAAGGCGGTCCTGGCGGCCCAGGCGGCATGGGCATGTACTCCATGGGCGCCCCTCCCATGGGCTACTACGGCGCGCCCCAGCCCATGAACCAGTTCACCGACCCCAACAATACCACTGTCTTCGTCGGCGGACTGTCTGGCTATGTCACCGAGGACGAGCTGCGATCCTTCTTCCAGGGCTTCGGCGAGATCACGTACGTCAAGATCCCGCCAGGCAAGGGATGCGGTTTCGTGCAGTTCGTGCAGCGTCACGCGGCAGAGATGGCCATCAACCAGATGCAAGGCTATCCCATCGGTAACTCGCGCGTTCGCCTTAGTTGGGGCCGCTCGCAGAACAACTCCGGCCCGGCCGGCACTCCTTACCGCCCTGCGCCCCCTCCGCCCGTCTTTGGACCGGGCATGGGCATGCCACCGCAGCACTTTGGCGGCGGCTATGCTCCTATGAAGGTAAGGGACTCCGCGGAAGCACACTTTGAGTAACACTGATCATTTTGCAGTAAGCGCGTTCTTTCCTCTCTCTTGCTTGCACGGCGCTACATCCACGGTTCACTCCGCTGGCTTACTGCGATGACACCCCTTTCATGACCCGTCTTCACGACTCTCAAGCGATTTGGTCTTTTTCTATACCTGGGCGGTTCTCCAAAAGTTACTCTCACGCTTCAATCTGATGACGCCATCTTGCTGGAGGGCCTAGAGGGGAGTCTTTGTATAACAGGTCGTCTTTCTGCCCACGGGTTTTTCTTTGGAGCTGGCTACTGTTCTCCTTCTAGGGAGCATTGGGGGATGTAGCTTAGCGAGTCTTGCATGGGTGGACTACCGCTCTCCCCCGTCCCCTGCCTGGTTATTTCTTACAAGTGTGCGCTACCACGATCTAAGATTGGGTCATCTTTCCAATCACATGGTTCTCTGTATTCCATGCCTGTTCTTATTTCGTGCCTGCTCGTTGTAATTGGTCGAGGCCTTGTTCATGTGGCGCATGTACTTTCATATCAGCGGTTCTGGTCGTCTATCACTCTGTCACAGTTACACTGCGTTAGACTCTTGGCTAACATCACTTTCCACAGTAACCTGCCATACCAGCAGCAGCAGCAGCAGCCAGGTTCACCCTTCATGGGCGGCGGCCCTGGCGGCTTCCAAGGAGGCAATCCCGGCAATGCCAGTGGCTTCAGCGGCACCAGCACACCGTACAGCGGCGTCATGAGTCCCGGAGCTGGCCGCCCCGGCTCGAATGGCATGGGCGGCAACGGCCCAGCTGGCTCGTTCGACAACAGCCCCTTCTCGCACCAGCTCCCGTAGACGCACGCTTTTCCTTCGACGCTCGATCCTCGACGCAGATACTGACATGGTGGTTTCTTGTTAGCACGGCATGGATTATTGATCAGCATCATCACTACGGCGCAAATCTTTACATGGATGGGAATCATTGCCGTTTAGCGTGGCGTCTGGCGAGCATGCGAGCATGGTGCAGGATTGGTTAAAAAGAGTGTTTGAGAACCTTTGCGATTGGGATATGAGACCAGGATATACGATATATGTAGGGCAAGTGGTATGTACTACAATAAGACCAGGGCCTTCACGGGCAGGGACATGTACAGTTTAATCCACGTGCGAATGTTGGAAAGAAAGCTTGCCAACACCGATGCGAAGGCGAATTGTTTTGCATACTGATTATTCCAAGACCCAGGATGCGCTCAACACATGCCAGGAAGAGATTTTGTAAGGTTTTTGCGATGATGTTGCGGTGCCGCGGCAGTGGCCGTCGTGCCTTCCTCTCGGTGAGGTCCGCGAGTGCGCCTTTCTACAATCGCCTTTCCACCTCTGCAATCACTTCCTCTCACTCCTCATCGCGCCATCAAGGTCGCCTGCTTTGTTTCACCTCATTGGAGTAGCACCGATTGGACCCGCATCATGCGTTACGAAGATTGGGACGTGATTCTCTTCCCAAGAGACTCGCACGTTCCCATACAAGAGTTCAAGACGGCTTGCTACAGCAGCCAAGATGCCAGTACGTATAGAGCGTCAACACACGACCCAAAATTCGGCACCATCGAGACATCCTACTTACAGCTCGTATCAGGAGGCAAGCAGTCGCCGACGCTCTCATGTTACATCAGCTCCCTTCCGCCGTCGACGCCTTTCCGCATATCAGTCCACTCTTGGGCGCCCGTGAATAGACCCTCGGCTGTCATTGAGTCCCGCCGGAAGCCAGACCAGAAGATCACGTACATGTTCCAAGTGCTTGTCGACGGAACCAGGGTGTTGTGAGAGGAACCTACCAATGTGACTATCATGACCGGCGCTGATACAATACAGCCGTGGCTTCTTTGACATGGGATCGAAATGGCCTCAAGAAATCAGTAAGACGGCAATGTCGGTAGCTACGAGGGAGACACTAAACTCCAGTAGCACACGAGAAACGGACTGTCGCCGCCGAACATCCCACGAGCCAACGCAGACAGCGTCTCGAGTTCCCGCCATTCGATACGAGCGCTCTATTGCAGCCAACATGGCAGCCTCGCGAAACAGGTGGCAGGATCAACATCGTGCTGTCGGAACAGTTGATATCGAACAATGACAGTCCGGGGGAGCTAGGCCTAGGCACTATCAACGACATTGTCTGCTTGTCGTTCCAGCATGCTCCCAGAGGTATGTACCAGCTTCCCAGCAGCTACAGGTCTATATCATTGACGCGACTTAGACGTACTAGAGCAGGCCGGCATTTCATGGCCGATACGCAACCCTTTGTTCCTTCCGGACGCTCATGGTAGCACACATACAGGCTCACCGAAAACTGAACCACTTCCAACGTTTGCGGAATCTCGTGACACCGCTCGCAATGATGCCCCGAAGAGGTCGCCCGAATCACATGTGCCTGCACCAACCTTCTCCAAAACTCGTAATGCTGAGCCAATGCAGAGGCCAAATTCGCATCCACCGCCTTTCCAACACTTTCCGAAGCCCCCGATCGGTGCGCATGGCTTCGGACGCACGGGAATATGGGACGAATCGTTCGGCTCATTTCGTGAGAACAGCGATAACATTAGCCTCGACTCCTTCTCCACTCATCGGACCACGTCTAATCCAAACGGAGATGTGTTCATGGGTGAATGCATGTTCCCATTGTCGCAACCATCAAAGCCCCGCGCTCCTTGGGCAAGGGTTCCACCGCCAAAATATCAGATCGACACAAACTCCGTGTGGGATGAACAGCGATCAATGAAGGACAAAGACAGACCAGTGATTATGACGCTGCGGGACGACCAATTTGGACAGATCATCGAGGCCATCAGCCCGAAAAGGCATCCAGGTCTGCCGCATGGCAGTGGCGCTCATCACCATGACTACATCGCTCGCCCTTCGACTGCTCAAGCTTACTACCCTCCTCAAATGGGCAACATGCCTGTCACTGGGAGACCCTCTGCTGCTGCTATCGCACGCAAATCGTCGTATCCAGATCTCCAAAGTTCCCTGAGCAATAAGCCCAACAGACTGTCGCCGGACAAGTCGAACGTTCTCAGCGTCTCGACAAGTCGATCTAACATCATGCATCCTCCTTCTACATCCAGCAACAAGGAGAACCGCCCGCCTTCACAAGCACGCATGCCAGCGGTCTTTCCATATGCCAACCGCGTCCCCACTCCCCATCCATTCGCTCCGAGGCTGCCAGAATGGGGCTCTGAGACCGCAGGAAGAGACGGATCTTCGGTATTCTCTAGCTTCAACCGACACAATGGGGCCAACGTGCCAACACTGTTTGGTACTCATGGTAAACACTCCGCGGCACACACACCCTCGAGCATTGGTGGCGTGAAGAGCAGAAAGGAAGGTCTCGCACACCACTCGGCAAGCATGTCAGAGCACGACATGCGACATGACCAGAGCCTCCTTCCTCCCCTGGGTACCAGGAACACCAACCAGAAACCCACAACCAGGGATCGCTCGAAAGCGATGCACGGCACACCCAGCATGCCCCCAAAACCTGTCCCAGATATCGTCGAGATTATCGATGTAGATGCAATTGATCCTAGCTTAAGCAACGACACGACATTCGACGCTACCAAACTGTCGCCCTTCAAGCCTAATCACAAGGTAGGCACGTCAAGTATGGACAGCACATCCCGCCTCGAACACCACCTCCTCAATGCTCTGGGCGAAGAGCTCCATGGTCACTCTGAGATGAACGCGGCAGGTATGGGACCAGACCTGGCTCAGGCTTTGGGCGGATCCGCTGCGCCACTGGACCTCAGTGCAAGCCCGTCGCTCAATCCTACTGCAAGCGACTTCGAGCCCATCGCCAAGAGGAAGCGACAAGGCACGTTGGGCGGTGATCGAGACAGGAGCCCGTTGAGCAAGAAAGAGAAGGGACAGATGGAGGCCGAAGGAGTGGAAGAGCAGGACATGCCGCGCTTGAGAGGCGATTGAGCGGAAGCTACAAGGGCATACAACTAACGCGACGGAAGCACACTTTCGCTGTTTGATATCGATATCATTCTGGTTGCAGTCGTCCTCGAAGAAGAGTTATATGTGAGTTTAGACAGATAGAGTGTCCTTTGCAACACAAACAGTCTATAGATTTTTAATGAATACCTCTTGTCCGACTTTGCGATTATTGCACGTCAATGTCTACGGGCTGAAAACGTGATAGGATTGATGATGGAAGGATTGTTATTGGATATTACTACGTTTTGATGTCAGAAAAGAAACGCTGTGTTTGGTATCTGGTGGGTTCCTAACGCCATAACAAAAGCCCATGCAGCAAAAGACCCTCACTCCGCAGCACTGCAACCCACTCCCACTCGACGCCCCATGCCTCTCTCAATGCTCTTTCCCCGCCATACGCCTCGCAATGCCCCCATCAAGCTCACGCGTCTCCCTCCCCATCTTCACTTATACTGCGGCACCCCCTGCGGCGGCGGCCCACCGTGTCCCCCCTGCTGGCCCCCATGCATCATAACCGCGGGCCCCTGCGCGCCCCCACCTTGTATCTGCTGCTGCACGTCTGGCCTGTACTTGATCTCCTGACCGGTATTGCAGATGTGGCAGCCGATTTCCTGGCGGGGCTTGAGGGTGAAGGGCACGATGGGGACGAAGCAGAAGGTGAACCATTCCCAGCGCTTAGTTACCTTTGAGGTAGATGTAAGCTGTAAGGTTTTGGGGTGAAAGGTGGGAGGGTGATTGATTGGGGGATTTGGGGAACGTACGCGGCCGGAGTAGTTTCCGCAGTTTTGGCACTGGACTGTGATGTGTTCTGCGCCTTTGAGGGGGGAGTTGAAGACTGTGGGGGTTTGTTAGTTGGGGTGGGGGTGTGAGGATGGGGGTTGGGGTTGGGGTACCGTGTGTGCCGCATGTGAAGAAGAAGAACATGGTTGGGGTGAATGGGCGCTGGTGGTGCGCGGGCTGTTGTGTGTGGTGGTGGTACGGTCTGCGCGCCGCGGTGTTGTGGATTGTTGATGATGGGGCGTTGGATGGGGCGTTGGTGTCACTGCTGGTGGTGATGATACTGTCGCAGTCGGTCGTGTGAGAGGAGGAAAGGTGTCGCGAAGTCAGGAACGGCGGGTATTGTGGCACGGAGTGAGAGATGGGGGCGAGAGATGTGCAGGCGCAAGTAGTGTTATGCTGTCGCGAGGGATTGGCGCCCAGAGAAGCGTGCGTCATGCAAGGTGTGGCTGAGAGGCGCAGCGGCCAAGCTTTGTTTGGCTTCACGTCTGCGACGAGCGGAGATGCTCCGCAGCTGGGATTGATCACATGACGAGACAAACACGGCAGACTGACTCGCGTTTCGAGATATACATGGCACAAGAGGGGTCACTCGATGTTCAGCATCTTTGCTCGTGAGATGGTGAGTTATGGTATAGCTGCTGGGGCCTCACGGCCTTCACCTGCTAGGTGGTACTTGGAGAAGACATGGCAGTGGTCCGACTGCTGCGCTGAACGCCATGCAATTTTGTTTTGACGAACGCAAGGAAAGAGAGTCTTGACATGGAAAGCATCATCTAATCAACTGAGAGCGGACTATCATCTTCCACGCGAAGGTGCTTTGGGTTGTACGGCCAGGCGCACCCTCGACGAAAACCGGCTTCGGCTTATAGGTCGATGTGTCGCACTACTGCGTCTTGAAGAGCAGGATCGCGCAGTGTCCGAGGTAGAAGTAGATGAAGTGCTTCGTCTCTGTTGGTAGTTAGGCTTCTCGTTTATACGCGATGGGTCAACAGTCACATACCGTGAGTGACGAAGCTTCCAAAGTTCCTGCCTACGATGCAGTGCCATGTGGCGCCCTTGCGGCTATCGAACTATAAAGATGTTAGTCTCTGCCAATACAGCAGCATGTAAGTCTGCACACCTCTTTCTTGATGTACTGAGCAATGTCCTGTGCACCTGGGGTCAGCACAGGCCTCTTGTCACCCTTTCGATGAGTGTAGAGACGCCTTGACAAACCTTCTCGATGGTGTACTGCTCCATGGCCTGTTGTGCTAGATCAAAGTCAGTATCTAATACAGCTGAACATGAGACTGGATGACCTTACCAACTTCGATAGCCTCGTTCTGCATCTCCTCACTCTGTAGCACAAAATCAGGCATCAGTCACGAAATAGTGGTTATAAGCGTACCATGTCCGCAGACTTGATTTGAGCTGTCATTGATGTTAGCACGTGCTCGGAACCATACAATTGAAAGAGTGTAGATATAGGGGTCTCACCTTCTTGCTTCTGCGTATCTGACTTCTCGCTCGCCATGATGACAGCTTCAAGTACGTGCAGGTAGTTGTGGGAAAAGGTGGCAAGCTGTTTCTGCGGCTGCTGCTTGAGGTGAAGTATGTGGACTTGAGTGTTCGTTAGGTGTGGAAAGCTGGTGTTTGGGGTGCTCTCGCGGGAGTGCAGGAGCCGCCCAGCGCCCAGCGGTCCAACTAGCGGCACCCATTAGCGCGGAAATTTGTAAATTTTGGTTACTCGGACGCGCACAACATCATCTTCACCCATCACCGCGCCACACACCGAGCCGGACACAGCTCATGCCTCACAGCACCACGCCCGACATGGAGTCATCACGTATATTCGTGCGCGGTCTGCCCCCGACCTTCACCGAGGACGACGTCCGCAAGCACTTTGCGAAATTCCCGGTCACGGATGTCAAGTTCTTCCCACATCGCCGCATTGGCTACGTAGGCTACAAGACGCCCGAGGACGCGACCAAGGCCGTCAAGTACTTCAACAAGACGTTCATCAAGCTCACCAAGATCTACGCTGAGATTGCGCGACCGGTTGGTAGCCCAGTCATACTGAGCATGACATTGGACGAGCTAACGATTCCTTAGATTGCCGACAAAGAACTGCCTAAGTCGCGGCGGCAACAACGACTCGAGAAGACCGCACCGAAGAATGACGAGTACATAGCGCCGCTGCAGGAGAACGCGCTCAAGCGGAAACGCGAGCAAGCCGAGCAGGATCAAGACCCGAAGCTCAAGGAGTTCTTGCAGATCTATCAGGCGCCCTCGAAAACAAACATTTGGACCAATGGCGACATGCAAATTGGAGGCCCCGTCGCTGGAGCCGACGAAGCTGTCCCTGAGGTGGCCGTGGCAGGAGACGAAAGCGACGACGACTACCAGGTCATTGCGAAGAAACCCAAGACCGTGTCCGAGCCAGCGAAGACAGTGACACCAAATGTACCTTCAAGCGAAGAACGTGTCGACATCGAAACACAGAATGAAGTCGCGCAACTAGATACCGAAATGGGAGATGTTGAAGAGAGCGCTGCGCCGGAGCAGGGTCCCGTCACCGACAATGATTGGCTACGCTCAAGGACGAACAGGGTACTGGATTTGGTCGAAGATGATGAGTCGCCGTCGTCAGTCACTCCGGCGCCAGCACACAAAGTCGAGCAAGCGGTACTTCCAAGGGCTCCTGAGCGATCGCCTGAGGTAGAGCAACAGCAAGAGATGCCAGAAGTCGATGAATCAGACGTGCCTACCTCCGCCGAAGTCGAGAAGATACGGGACACTGGTCGACTATATGTTCGGAACTTGCATTTTGACGTGACTGAAGATGACCTCCGAACGCACTTCTCCAAGTATGGCTCACTCGAAGAGGTAAGCAACGTACATTTTTCTTTCTCAGCATGCCTGCAATGATGAACGACAAGATAGGGACAACTGATGCTTTGCAAATGCTTAGCAACTGAGGTTGACTTGGAGAGTATTTTAGTAGATGTCTCTCTTATCTGATATGGGCACATACCTCACCATTTACTACTGTCACTACTTTGGGAACGACTGCTAAAGCCTACAGGTGCACGTATCACTGAAAAGGAGTGACGGCAAAGGCAAGGGTTTTGCGTTCATCCAGTTCAAAGACTCCGAGCATGCCGTCCGAGCGTACGACGACACCGATGGCACAATCTTTCAAGGTCGCTTGCTTCACATCATCTCAGCGAACGCAAAGAAAGACACGAGTTTCAACGAGTTTGAGATCTCCAAGCTGCCTTTGAAGAAGCAAAAGGAAATCCGGCGCAAGCAGGATGCCACAAGGGCTACGTTCAATTGGAATTCGCTTTATTTGAACGTGCGTTGATCTGCGTCCCGTCAACATAGCCAACATCACTAACAGTCCACCAGGCTGATGCGGTCATGTCTACCATTGCAAATCGCATGGGTGTTAGCAAAGCCGAGCTCCTTGATCCCACTTCATCCGACGCAGCTGTCAAACAAGCACATGCTGAGACCCACGTCATCCAAGAAACGAAATCCTACTTCGCACAGCATGGAGTTGATCTCGAGGCATTCCAACGGAGTCGCAAGGGCGACCTAGCTATTCTGGTCAAGAACGTCCCGCATGGCGTGACCGGTGATGAATTAAGGAAGATGTTCGAGGAGCATGGCAAGGTCACAAAGTTTCTCATGCCACCTACAGGCATGACCGCAATCATCGAGTTTTCCAATGTTGCAGAAGCCAAAACCGCTTTCATGTCGCTCTCGTACAGGAAGATGAAAGACTCTATCCTGTATCTCGAGAAGGCTCCAAAGGACTTGTTCAAGGAGGGCGCCGTGATCAACGTGCCTCAGGCCATCTCTGCAGACAAGACGGGCCTCAAGCTTTCCGCAACAGACCTGCTCGAAGACGCCCCCAAAGCAGAAACGACAAACACGGCCACCTTGTATGTGCGCAATCTGAATTTTTCGACCACGACCGAGCGGCTCACCGAAGCTTTCAAGCCCCTCTCTGGCTTCCGCAGTGCGAAGGTCAAGACGAAGATTGATCCCAAACGTGGCGTACTCTCCATGGGATTCGGTTTCGTCGAGTTTAGTAATGCCGAGACGGCAGCTGCGGCTTTGCAAACACTGGACGGGCGCGATCTGGAAGGACACAAGTTGCAAATCAAGGCTTCGCACAAGGGCGCTGATGCTGCGGAGGAACGTCGAAAAGAAGATGCCGCAAAGAAATCCGCGAGTACCAAGATCATCATCAAGAACTTACCGTTCGAAGCTGGCGTAAGTTCCCTTTATAGAGATGCGTTCGCGAGATTTGTGCTAATTTGCCGTGCAGAAGAAAGACGTTCGTGCTTTATTCACCCCTTACGGTCAACTTCGGTCTGTCAGGGTACCAAAGAAGTTTGACTCGTCTTCACGTGGATTTGGTTTTGCCGAATTTACTACGAAGCGCGATGCTGTCAACGCTATGAGCGCACTCAAGAACACCCATCTGTTAGGACGACGCTTAGTCCTCGCTTTCGCAGAAACTGAGTCGGATGATCCCGAGGCAGAGCTTGAAAAGATGCAGCAGAAGGTGGGCGCACAGGCCAACAAGGTCGCCTTGCAACGCCTTACGGAAGGTGGTCGTAAGAAGTTTAACGTTGCAGGAACCGAGGATCTAGCCGGGGACGACTGAGCGCGAGCGCGATCGTGTTCGTAGACCCTTGCAAAGGCGCGACACCGACATGATCCCTTGCTTCTCAGCGAAGCCTGCCCTTGGCCGCGGTTTACTCGATGCAGCAACGCCTTGACACCTGATACTGGTGCGCTTTACCTAGGTCACCGTCGTGTAGGCTGCGACGGGATATGCTTACTGCGATCTGAATCAATGGGCATGGCCACCACACCACGTCGCAGGCCACCTGTAGAACATGAGTAAGGCAGCCACAAACAAGACGTTTGTCGATCATACACACTCGACTCATGTTTGTTGTTGACGACTACTGACCTTCATTCTTCAAAGCATTCCGTGCCAGTTACCGCTCGCACACGTCCAATCAGATGACGGCGGCAGTCAGTCGAAGCCCTTGCTCTACCTGCTAACCAGGCACTGTTTACCATTCCAGTAGACGAAGGAATTACGAGAGCTCTAATTACCTGGTCGAAAAGCGAAATGGCGGTTCGTTGGCGACAATGACGGGAGCAAAAGGGTGCCGTTCCAATCTTAAGATAATGGCTACGTAACCTGTTGACTGACACTAGAGGCTTGATTCAGCATAGTGGATGCTCACCCGTACCTAACTGTCGGTTGCCCTGGGAGGACGGCAAATCCAATTGTGCCTGCCAAGCAGGACTCCTGCCTGGAAAACGGTCATCTGGACCCTATCTTATATCGCTGCGACCATCTGCATACCTTACTTTGCCACATAGTACCGATACATGCTCTTCTTCCTCTGTCACTACAATCCTCAGTCATTCATTGCTCCAACTGCTGACATTCGTTCCATTCTACATCACACTCATTCTTACCCTGACGCTTTACATTTTTGTTAATTCTTATCCTGCATACCACAACCCGCTATGGGACTCCAACAACAACGATCATGCGTACCACCTGATGGTATTCCAGCCACCGACACTCTCTCCCAGCAACGTCCCATCCTCCAAGAGAGGTCTGCCAATTGGCCACACGACTTCAACAGTCAAAGCACATCAACACTGAAACGATCTCGAAGTTCAAGTCCGCAAGAAAATGTCTATCGACGGCGACCTGCGCCTACCGGCAGCTATTTCACCGGCAATGTACACGCACACATTGGACTGGCTGGATTCAGTGCTGAGCGATCTGAGAAGCAGATTGAAGTTGAACTCAGGCGACTGTACCGTATGCTCTCACAATGTGACAAGTATCAAAAGTACAGGGAGAAGCAACCGGTGATGACGTTTGCGGACGTTGTAGAAAAGGAAGCGCGAGAACTCTCGGATAAACAAGCCAAAGAACTAGCCGCTGAACAGGCTGGACAGAAACTTTCAACACAGAAGGACAAGACGGTTTGGCCGGAATTCATTGAGCAAGCCTTCTGGCGAGGTAAGCCGACTTCTTGAGCCTGTTGATGTCGATCTCACTGTCTTTGGACGGAGTGATCGTGGTGCGTCCTCTCTAGCAGAGCTTAATCCTTTCCATACCTTGGCTAACCACAAGAACGTAGCTCTCGTCCGATGGCCACCTGTGGGTCGAAAGAAGTGCATGCACGACGGCGCCGTTCTCGGTCGTAACGAGCTTATTCAAGACTCTATTCGGCGGGACACTGGGATAGTTCGAGACCGCAAGCAAGTTTCGAGCCATCTTCAAGTGCTCAGAGCTCAACTCAACAACTTTCCAAGCGGTGAGTAGATTTCCTGTGACGGATCTGTAGCGAACCTTTCGACTGGCACCCGTCTAGATGAGATCCAAGGAACCGTTTGATGTTCTTCGAATACTTTATGGCGCGTCGTTCGTGGCATCTGTAGTTGCTCGGGATTGGGCTGACTCGTATTTTGTAACAGTGCTAGCCTACATGGCCTCACTGGATGAAGGGAAGGTCCGCGGCCACAAGTCTTCCTATGCGCACCACCTGACCCAGTCACGATCGCGGCACCATACACAACACAACCCAGCTTCTTCCCACGATGACTACAACGCCACTAGTGGGCACACCTGGGCCAATTCGGATCACCTGCCTTCATCTTACGGCCACAATGGAGGCATCCATGGTTGTGCCACGTCGTCGTCTCCATATGCGGTGACAGACTTTGGCATGTTCGTCAACGTAGATGAGCAGCCTGTGCACTTCATCACACGCATCGCTCCTGAACCAAGACTCGGCACCCTCAACGTTACCGATCGCACCCCATGGTCCCGCCAATTCCCTGAGTTCAACTTCCTGCAGTCCCAAACGGATGATTGGCTGAGACAGGGCCGCAAGGTACTCGTCTGTGATGCCTCTATCAAGGTGATGACAGAATCGCGACCGAATGCCAATCTATCCATCACTTTCGACCTATACTCTCAACGCGACCTCCGAGGCTTTAAGTCTATCCAAACCACGACGCGCTTCTTCGACAGTGGCAACATGGCGGCCGATCCTCAATTTGACGGCGCAGATACAGATGACCTGAAAGAGCATCGAACATCCTGCGAATACACACCGGAGCCGCACGGAAGCACGGGCTGTCTGAGGATAAAGTTTGGGTCTAAATTTTGGGTGAACAGGATGATGAAGTACCAAATGCTACGTCATAGGGACGAAAATTGCATTGGGAGGTCTCTGCTCAGGCTCACCGCTACCCAAGACGTTTACGGCATCAAGCCTGGAAAGGGTGGAGAAGCTGAGTGTTTGCTCACGATCCTATGGCGGTTCACACAGACGCGGAGTTCTGCAGAAGTGGGTAGCATGAATTGGCGGGCAGTCAACTTCGACAACCGCCAGACTACAGCTATCGGACAAGATTGGATGGACGACAAAATCCACCATGGGGTGAAATTGGAGCCATGGAACGGAGGCCACGAGGACGCCCTGGATGCTCTGGACAACGTGAGTCAGGGAAATTCCCAGTTCCATCAACTTTCGCATCCGCTCGACTTCGACCATGATGATCACGCCTACGATTTACAGCCCACGCACGGGCAGCCACCTCCGCAGCTTCATTTATATATTCTTGCTTCTCTACAGCCCGACCTTGAACGGCCACACGCGTCCGCCAGTCCCAGCGCATCCACCGACTACTCTCAACACAGCCTCGGCAATCCAACACATAATCACGACCCAGTAGGCATCTACGCACCGGATCCCAACGACTTTGATTTCGATGGTGGCCACATCAATATATCCGGTTCATTCGATCCCGCCATCAACTTATCCGCATATGACGGCTATGCCACTCACAGTACCGGACTAGAAGGTTTGACTGCCCTTGCCGGACTCGACCACGACGGATACAGCCTAGGTTTGGCCTGCGCAAACGGCAATGAGCTTGTCGACGTGGGTGTCGGCAACGACCTGCACGACCCCAATCTAGCTTGCTACTCCACCAAACCAAACTGGCAGCACGCAAACCTCATCTCGCAGCTCGAGCAAGCTGCAGAACACTACGACACGTATTTGGACCACGATCAAACGACGCATGCACACGTTGGCTTGCAGACGCTACCTACGCTTGCGGGCCCGAGCCCTGCTTTGACGCAGGGCGAGGAGGTGGTCGGTCATGGGCTGCATGATGCGCACATTAATGTTGATCCTGGGCTTTGGAATCTTGCGAGCCCATATCACGACGATGCGGAGGGGGGTGCAAGTGATGGTGTTGGCCTTGGTGGCAGGAAGGATAGTGCTGTGCATGCACATGTGGATGAGCATGAGCATGCTGTTGGGTTGGGACTGATGGAGCTGATTGAGAGAGATCAGCGGGCGAGGGGATATTGAAGGGGAGTAATGGTTGATGGTGACTGAACATATTTATGGGACGAGATAGACGTAGTAATTATAATGATAATGTTAATAAACAAAACAAAGAGGCGTTTCTCTCACTTACCGTGATTCCCATCCAGTCTCACTCTGAAAGATCCGACCATCACTCACCACAGGCATCCCCCAAAGTCGGCAGGCGCAAGCGAGCGCGAGGTGCCTACTTCTTGTGAACTTGACTTTCTACTCCTTCAACAATCACACACTTTGACACCGAACTTCCTACAATTGTTCAGCTTGCTTGAAAACTACGGAATTCTGCCGCTATCTCACCGCAAACCTGACTCGCCGGTTTGCGCATCCTGGTGAAACAGAAAGCGCGGTGTCGCGCAGTCACATGCAGCTGTAGCCCCACCAAACCCCGACGCAAGCAACCATTCTGCACTTGACTAAACATATACAGTGCGCCAATCTCTCTGATAAATCACTGAATACTTCAGCTCCCAACCATCCTACTTCAAGTCCGGCTGCCAAATCGTCATCCGACACTCGCGAGAGAAAGGTTGAAGAATCTAACATGGAGATCGATACACTACCAACGGCGCATGCCGGTCCGGGTACCGCAGCTTCAGCTACAAAGATCGAAGGCGTTCTCAGTATGGAGGAGTTCGAGCGCGGCTACCAAGCTGAGCATGCTGCCAACAAAGCTGCAAAGTTAGCCCCAGGACCGAAGCTTCGAGCCGCACCCGTCGCCATTGGAGCCCACTCGTCAAAGCACACCCAGGATCTTCACCAGAAGTACCAAAAGCTGAATATTTCACAGCCCGTGTTCAAGTTTGAAGGAAGCAGCGATCAAGGCTGGAAAGGGCAGGTCGGCTTCCCGGGGCTGCATGAGGACCTGCAAGACATCAAGGACGACAAGATCTACTCGAGCAAGCAACAAGCAAAAGAGGAGCTGAGTGGTCGTGCTTTGGTCATCTTGGAGCGTCTGGAGAAAGAGGGGACGGTCAGGAAGGTGGAGTCTCACAGCACCAAGGTCTCCAAGTACACAGTCGCAGTGCACGACAAGGCGCAGAAGCTCGGTATCCCACAGCCATTCTTCTCGTACGATGGCAGCACACAGAGCGGGTGGAGAGCAACAGTCAGCTTCCCTTCCCTCGACGAGATCAAGGACCTTAAAGACGAGACCTACCACGCCAACAAGTCCGAAGCCAAGGAATCCGCAAGCAAGCAAGTCCTAGCCACCATCCAAGCCGCAGAAGCAGATGGCATGTTTCAGCGCTTCGACAAAGCCCGTGGTCCCGCGCAGCAAGCTCCCAAAGAAAAAGAAGAGCCCGGTGAAAACTACGTCGGCCAACTCCTAGGTAGGTTGAACTATCCCACCCGCCTCATCCCCATCATACATACTAACACACACAACCCCAGAATTCCAGCGCGCCACCAAAGCCCCGCAGCCAACCTACGAAGACTACGCCGTCGGCAACCAATTCACATGCCTCCTCAAGATCGACAGCGCCGGCTCCTTCGGCTCCCTCGACGCGCGCTACACAACCAAAAAGACAGCACGCCGCGAAGCCGCCCGCGCTGCAGTCGAGCACTTCAAGAGCACCGGCGCCTGGCCCGAAGTCTACTCGGAGCTCTGCGGCATCAAGAAGAAAGCTAAGACGCTCTCCGGCCTGCCTCAACTCCTCACCGCGTCGGGTCCAGACGACCGCAATCCCAGCATCGCATCCAGCACCACTACATCAGGTTCGTATCCCCAGCAAGTCGCGCGCCTAGCACACACCTTGTCCCTCCCGACGCCAGAGTGGCGCTTCACACCGAGTGAAATGGATCGCGACTTTCATACGGTGCAGTGCTTCTTCAACGGCGGCGGCGAGCATGCGGGACCGATTGGAGAGGTGCGCAATGTGTTTGGCAAGAAGAAGGCAAAGGACGAGTGTGCTAGGCAGACGCTCGAGTACCTGAATGAGGTGTATAAGGAGAGGATGGCGTATGGGGTCAAGATGATGGAGGGGGCGCGGGGCGCGGAGGGTGTGCTTGCTGGTGCGTTGGGGAGGCTGAGGGATGTGGTTGATGGGGAGGGGAAGGCGAAGAGGGCGAGGATGGCGGTGGGTGATGGGGGTGAGGTGAGTGATGGTGATGAGGAGGAGGAGTTTGCGGATGCGATGGAGGAGATTGTCGGTGCTTAGAGGAGGAAGGGAAGATATGTGTAGAGACTCGGCGTGGTAGGCTGGACACTCTTTTCTGTCCACTCTCCTTTAGCGTTGGACGGAATCTGTGGCTACTCTTCTTGTATTCTCATCCCCAGAACGATTCTGGACATGTGCATACGAGACTCCCAAAATAAAGAGACATTCGAGAAACACAGCAAGTGAACCGATAACCACAGTTGATATAAAACGCTCTGTGCCTAATCGGATTCCGTACAAACTAGAAAATACACAGAAAAAAAAATCCTCAAGCGAATCTTTCCATCCTTGATGCACGCAAAGGAACGACCATCATCCTCTGTCTTCACCTACCTCACCGCCTCATCTCAATCTGCTGTAATCGCTGCTCTACAATCGCAATCCGCCGATTCGCATCCGCCGGACCGAGAGGAAGAGGCACCGGCGTGCGAAAACTGACATGAGCATCACCTACGCCACATCGTTAATGCTGGTCCACGTCCCTGTACACAATCACTTAGGGGGAGATCAGAAAGGGCACGACAGGGAAGAAAGGAGAGGAGTGTTCAGGCGGAAGCACCCTCACTCTTCTTCTTGGTCCTGTCTCGCTTTTCCTTCTTCTGACTGGGCGTCGCGGCGTTCTCCTTGTCGGGCTCGGCCTCAGCGCCTCTAGTGCTGCGGCTGCTCTTGGCCTTCCTGCCGGTTTTGCTGCCCTCTTCGGGGGTGGCCTCCTTCTGGGAAGCAGCTGGCGCTGGGGCGATTGGCTGAGGCGCCGTGGAACCGGCCTTCTCCTTCTTCTTCCTGTCCTTCTTTGCCGTAGCGGGAGCTTCGATGCTGGAATTCGGGACTGGCACTTGGGTGATTGGGCGAGAGTTGCCAGGGACTGGGATGGGCGTCGAGGTAGCGGCGGCGGCTGGTGTGATGGGTACTATGGGATTGTTGGCGGCAGGTGTTGGAGCAGTCTTTTGGCGCTTGCTGGGACGGGGCGTCTTCGCGGGTGGAGAGGGAGCTTTGGTGATGGGCGCCTCCTCCTCGTCGTCAGAAGAGGCATCAGAGTCGATGGCACCGGCTTCAGCCTCAATCTCGATTTCACCGTCATCAGAAGCGTCCTCGTCGATGTGGACGTCGGCAATCTCAGCACCGCTCTTTGCAAGGTACTTGGCCATCTCGACCTTGTATTCGTCCATGGAGTTGCGATAGGATTGCTTCCATTGCTGAGATCAATTAGTTTTGTTCTTCGAGGTGTGGTCACAGCTTCACATACCTCCTTCTCCTCGTCGGAGAGCGAGTTCCAGCGCTTGGTCACTTCTAGGTTGACAGCGTTCTTCTCCAGGACCTGACCAGCTGTTAAGGCAGCCTCGAGGTCTTGTCGAACAATGGCGCGCGCTGTCTGGGCGTAGAGGAAAGCGGCCGTGAGGGGCTTCTTGGGGGCGTTGGGGTCCTTCTCTTTCTTCTCACGCTTGCGTTTCTTCGTCTTGCTGTCGGCGGCTGGCGCATTGGCGTCTTTGGAGGCAGGCATGATGCTCTGTCCGATGCCGTTGGCGATGTTGCCGGTAGAAGTGACGGCCTCCATGGCAGCATTGGCTGTTGCAGCGACACTTGGGGGCAGCTTGAGGCTTTCAAGTTCGCCATCTTCGCCGGCGAGGATCGAAGACGTGTGTTGCATGTACTTCTGGAGGAGGTCGTTGAGGCCCGTCTGGACGTGGGTGAGGCCCTGTTGCAGGCTGGTAAGGGACATGATGACCTGGTGACACGAGGAAGTTTTAGCAGCTGCACTCATAGAAGCGGTTCCAGGCTGTGTGCGATGGCGCGTGGTTGATGACGCGCGCGAGAGGGAGAGCGCGCCGCCGGTCGCGTTGGACGACTTTGGCAGCAGCGCAGGGAGCAGCTCCTTCGAGGGCGCCATTTCTGAGTCGCGTAGATGAGGCGATCAGAAGGATATGAGGGTGAGGGTAGGATATCGCGGTTGTGGTGCAACGGCGCGCTGGCACGATAATGGCTGATGCAGGCGCGTCGCAACACTGCAGAGAGGAAGAAGCGAGTGAGAGTGAGAGTGTACGTACCGCGTCTCTTGTGCGCGTATATTGCTCGATCGACACGAGCAGCTCGCCCGTGTCGTCTTTTTTATTCCTGGGCGCCATGGTGCTGGTGGTGTTGTGGGATGGAGCGCGACGTGGTGGTGATGGCGCGTGTTGGTGGGCGAGGGTGCGAAAGAGACAGCAAACTGCGTTGGGCTGGGGCGGCGGCGGCGTTGTTTATATGACCAGCCGCTGCTTCCCTGCCTGATTCTAGGCGGTCCCGGCCACTCTTTGGCGTCTCGCTTTGGCACACCCGCCCATAATTTAATAATGGCCCCCAGACCTCCCAGACGAGTAATCAGCGGGGTGCACATCGCTCGCTGCAGCGAGCACCCCCCAAATTTCTTTGTTGCTGGAAAGGAGCGCCCGCCACGGCCACCATTTGGGGCAGCCGCTCGCGTCTCACAAGCCTGCCACTGCAAGCCATCGCCCATAACAAAGTTCATTGCACTTCATGTGCATCACTGGCACCCGTGGACCGTCCAAGCAACAATGTCAACTCATCCGCCCACTCGCCCATTCGATTACCACAGACTCGTGCCCGCACGTCAATGTTCATGCTCCAGACTGGTAAAATGATGGCGAGAAGTGTTACAATCGTCCACAGCAAAGTTCAATGGTGCTCTTCGCTCCCACACACACCTGCAGCCCGTCAACTGGGATGTTTACTGCAGGCTGGATATTTTCGAGGGGGTGCTTGAGACAATTTGTAAGAGCTTTTAGACTCACCAGAAGCATCTCAGAGCGTTTTTTTTTTCTGTGAGAAACTCGTCGTATGCAACACCTTGTCGTCTTTGGAGCCACCCATGTAAGTTTGCTTCGTATGCGCCAAAGCGAAGGAGTTGGCCGCGGTTTTGAAGCGCTGCCACAGCCTCGTTTCATCCCAACCTCATGACTGCTGCTCAAGCCTCTGTAATGAAGCTGCGTTCTCCCCCTGGTATTGTACAAGATTGTTTAGCTTTTAGTACGGCCTGAACACCTTCAAAGCAGTTACGACCTGTTCAAAATTGGAAATACTCCCATTAACGCCTTTCAGTCCCATGGACTTCCTCCAAGGCATACGTTCCTTTCTTGACCAGCTCGACATTTCGACCCCACCGCGAACTGGCAAGCTCGTAAGCCCGGCCTACGAAGCTCTACGCATACCAGCTCTCTACGTCCACGATCTCACAGGAACCGAAGACGCGGACCGCCTGCTCAGTAAACCACCACCCATCCATCCACTTCACAGATACTCTCCAATCTGCGAAAATGGAACCCAGAGATAGCCGCGGGATTCTCGGAGAAAGACAATGCTGTCAAAGGCATTCCCTTCAAGCTCGTGACAGCCAGTCCGACCTCAGAATCTGCCGACATCGACGCGTTTGTGGCCATCAGTTACAGCTGGCATAACGAGCAGTGGAAAGTTCCGGCTCGATTTAGCCACGCCCCCAAGGACTGGTCGTTCCTAGTGTGTCCTGCCATGTTGAAAGCGATGCTCGGCCGCATGACACACCGAGAGGCGATTTGGATGGACCAATTGTGTATAGATCAAGAGGACGCGGTACAAAAAGCGCAGGTGGTCGCAAACATGGACACGATATACAGGAATGCTAGTCGTATCTTGATTCTCTTGGAGGATCTCGACATCAATCCGGACATGGAGCAAGTCCTCGAGCTAATGGCGCGTTCTCCATCCGAGCCAGAGAACGACGCAGACCGTGACAGGCAAAGACGATCTGCGTTCGAGGAGAACTATGCTGAGTGCGTTGCGCGAGGCTTAACGAAGAGCTTGTTCAGCTTT
>Ga0265780_10001917_pt1 | contig 28829 bp, 36 predicted proteins | sample P1T30metagenome_FD_192432 | JGI IMG/M metagenome (GOLD analysis project Ga0265780, IMG submission 192432) | Plant litter microbial communities from East Loma Ridge, Irvine, California - P1 T30 | ecosystem: Environmental > Terrestrial > Plant litter > Unclassified | place: USA: California...
TGGCGCCCAAGATTAAAAAAGTCAAATGTGGACGAGAGAACGGATGAAAAAATCGAATCCACAGAATCATCATATCCCCATCTTCATTACTCCATCATGACTATACAAGAACGAGAAGATCTCCATGCCATGCCATGCCATGCCATCTGATCCCATCTCATTCCATGAATCTCTCCTGAGAGAGAGAAGGAAGAAGAGGCCGTGAAAAGCGTATGTACGAAAAAAAGCAAGCCCACCTCAATCCTTCAACACCTTCACACACACAACCTCACCTCACCTCACCTCATCATCACCGCCTAAACCCACTCTTAATATCCTCCCTCCCAAAATCAATTTCCACATTCTTCTCGCCCTCAGTGTTAGGGTACACGGCAGCCATCAGCCGCTCCGTTCTCTCCAGAGTGCCCTCGTAACACTTCTGCGCCTCGGCGCATACAAAACCGACCAAGTTGCGCGAAACATTCGCGCTCTCGCCCTCGACATCGCCAAAGTGCTTCTCGATTCTCCGCCGCAGAGTGTCGATGCCTTTGCGCACTTCCTTGGCGTTGTAGTTGTCCGCCAGGAAGTGGCGGCAGGTCTTGCGAGAGAAAGTGGTGCGTGACGCGATGGCGGCGGGGTTGCCCGGGTTGGAGGCGAGTTGGGACTCGAGGGTTTCGACGAAGTCCTGGAGGAAATTGTGTTAGTAACGCTGTGGGGGTTTCTGTTCGTTTGCCACATGTATGGACTTACCAAGAGCTTGCCGAGCGGTCTCCGCACCACCCGCCCAACGTAAGCCTCCAAGGCCTCCTGCCTCTCCACCATTGCGCGGCCTCTCCACTCGGAAAGCACGCCCTCGCGTCCGCCGTCGTCGACCTCTTCGATGTAGTGGTTCATGTTCTCGATCAGCAAGACGTTGTAGTTCAACATCTCCTTGTCTTCTGGATCGTCAGCACCGCCTTGACGAGCCGCCGCAGTGTGTGCACCACCTGGAGCACCGGCAGTGGGAGACTCTTTGGCAATGACTTTGAGACTGTCGAACATGCTGCGGTTGATGCGCGAGTAGGCGTCGTCGACCAGTCTCCTGACTTCTGCAACACTCTCGCTCTGACCATCGTAGTCGGCACGCGCGACGGAAGAGAAGACGTTCTCCACAGCTGCGCTGAAGTGTGGGAAGATTCGCATGAAAGCGATGACACCCTTACGCTTGTGAATCTTGACCTTGGTTTCCTCGATCGCGCGGATCTGGTCATCAACGAACTTGGCGAAGAGAGTCTGCAGACGCATGGACAGCTGGTCCAGAAGCTGCAGGAGATATTCTTGTGCAGTATCCGCGAGATAGAACGAGTGCTTGCTAAGCGCGACAAGAACACCCACGCCCTGGATGGGGTCTGAAGACACCGCCCAATCGAGTAGAACCGACGTCTCCTGGGTGAAGAACGAGAAGATCTCGTCCATGACGCCAGTGACCCGTCGGGCCATCTCACGATCGGGGTCCATCGGTTTGGAAGCAAGTAGGTTAGTGCCGCGACGTCTCTCCGGTGGTGTCGATGTGACAACATCCACAAAGTCAAGCGTCTCAAGACTGGTAGCGTGGAAGTAGTCGACAACAAAGTTCTGCTCCTGGCTGATAAGAGGTGCCATTTCATCCATGGCGCCTGCGAATACCTCGCAAGCCATGAGCGAAGAGCCGTGGTTGCGAATCTCACTGGCACTCTTCTTGTCACCTGATGCGTTTCGCAGGGTCTTTGCCAGTGTGTGGGATCGCTTGATTGTCATCTTGCGTGCAGTACTGCCGAGACCGCTGCCACCAGCCTCGGCAGCCTCCTTCTCAATGTGCGTAAAAAGAAGCTCTGATTCTTCCCCTGTCGGCTTGCGTGCCGCACGTTTCCAGCCGGCAATGTTCTCCTTGAAGCTGTCGGCATAGAGGACCCTCGCGCGGGAGTGGTAGACTTCCAATATCGCCTGCCATGCTGGCATGTTCAGTTCCTTGGAGAAGAGAACCAGCGGGCTGTAGATCCAAAGACCTGTCCTTGCGTTGGTGAAAGCATCCTTGTTCAGGCGAGACATGCTGCCATCTCCGATAGGCTTCATGGTCTGTCCCTTCGCGCTGTTGATGGAAGATGTGAAAGCGAAGTCGAGATGCTGCAAGAGACGCTTGCAGAAAGTCTTACTCTCATGCGAGTACATCTCTTTCTTCTCTCGTAGGGCAGCCATACGAGACAACTCGGTCCCGTCATCTCCGAGACGACTCTTAGGACGCGTGGTGGTTGATCGTACGGATGGGTCCATGGTGACCATAGCCTGGTACAATTTGACCAAGCTGTGTTCGACTTCTTCAAGACCGGCTGGATCGGCGATATCGCTGTAGCGCAAAGGCTCCAAAACTGATCGGTTAAGGGAGATTGTCTCGATCAATCCAGTGAGCTCAGTGTGTAAAAGCTGCTGGTTGGCACTCTGTACCTGCAGACCTTGACTCTGCGCCTCGATGTATTGAATATCTTCGTTGAGTGAGCCGAGCTCGACACTGTACAAGGTCAGGAGACCCTCGAGCTCGTCGCACTCGGCAATGGCTTTGTCAAGTAGTGCTTCGACGTGTGTGACCTTGTCTTCTCTAGCGTTGTCGGCTTGCGAAAGCCACGAGCCAGCCTCTACCCGCCCGAGCTGACGTTTTACATCGTTTTCGAAGTCGGCAATTTGCTTGGGTTGACGAGCACCATCGCCCCATCCGAAGTCCAGAAGTAAGTTCTCGAACTCGATGCCCTTACCTTCCAAGATAGACTTGTCGATGCCAAGCTCACCAAGGTACTTTTCCTGCTGTAGACTTCTGCGCTTGATTTTGACTTGTGGGGTGCGGAGCTGCGTCTCTTCGTTTTCTTCAGGCGTTTCTTCAGGTTCGATGACCTCAACAGGCTCTTTGACGTCGGCAGCCTTCACTGGGCCGCCGTCCGCCAATTGTACTCCAACCTCTCCTCTCATCGTTGACGAAGGCATGCGTAAAGGCGATACAGGAGATGTCACTTCAAGCGTCGGGGCGCTAGTTGCCACGGGTTGTGGCTCAGGAGTCACGGCTGGTTCTTCCTTCTGCTGCGCGTGCGGTCTGAACACGCCCGTGATTCCATCTGCTTCGTTGGTGGCGCCAGTCTCCTTCTCCGCCTTTGCTTTCAAGATGCGTTCAGCAGCGCCACCAGGTCGCGGCTTGAATGCACTGGCCGCAAATGCTGCTTTTCTGAATCGGTCCGCTGCTCCGCCAGCAGGAGCACGTTTCTTGACCATCGGCCCAAGACCTGGTCGGAACGCATCGCCTGACTGAGATTCGGCAACAGGTTCTGCTTCTGGTGCTGGCTGGGCCTCAGCCTCTGCCTGCTCCTTCTCAGCAACAGGCGTCACAACAGGGGTGACCTGAGGCGATGGACCTTGTGGAGAGGGAACAAACGCGCCAGGCATGCTGATGTTTGTCTCGGAAGGTTTCTGCACAGCAAGAGGCTTGATCTCTGGTGGTTCTTCGTGAGATGGCGTCGAAACTACTGAATGCTCACGGGAAACACCAATGGCTGATCCTGCGTTCGATGCGGCGGAAGTGCTGCCACCATCCAACTGTCGGCCACTCTGTTTCAATGGCGGAGGTCGGAGATCGGCGCTAACTTCCGAAGCTCTGGAATCGAACTGAGGCCGCTTCCTTGACCGTTCTGGAGTCAGTGGCGACGAAGGTTGCTCTAGTGCGGGCGTTTCGGCTGGTGTAGTCGGTTCTGCACCATAGAAGGAGTTCATCCCACTGATCGTCGCTGCATCGCTGGGATCTACGCCAGCAGATGACACTCCACTCTGTGCAACTTGAGGTTGGCGGCCATCAGGACGAGGGCGCTGAGAGCCGCTCCTGTTCGATTGTGTAGTTTCCAATGGCGGGAGCTGAGAGATGGAAGGTTGTTTGCGATGTGTAGGAGGCTGAACGACTGGCAGCTGTCTGTGTGGTGGCGGCTGTGGCTGTTGCGGCTGTTGAGGCCGCTCTTCTTCTTGTTGCTGTTGTTGTTGTTGCTGCTGCTGCTGCTGTTGCTGCCATCGTTGCCTCGTGCTATTCATAAGAGCAGCGCCCGCAGCGGCACCTGCAGAAGCAACTGGTGGCCCGCCATTCGCCCCAGACGGAGATACCCCTCGGGTTCTCTCTTGTGGCGCGTTGCTAGTAGATCGTTCAAAGCTTTTCTGCCGAGGGGGACTTCGTGACCGTGGTTGCAAAGCACTCGGCGCCGCCTCCCTACTGCTTGACGAGATGGCTGACACTGCGGGGCTTTCAGATCGTAGATTAGCTTGGGAACGCTGCTGACTCGGGCCATTTGGATAGCCCGAAGGTGGTGGTGGCCCTCGACCTGGCCCTGGCCCAGGGGAAGGACCAGAACGCATGCCGGGCCTGCTTGGTTCACGACTTTTCGACCTCATGCGTTCCGAACTCGGTTTCGACCTTGGCACAGGCGATGGATGACCAGGTCGTCCTTGTTGCATTTGCTGAGGTTGTGAAGGTCTAGCTGGAGATTCGGATGGTCTCTGACCAAACTGATTCTGTGATGGTCCCGGTGAGCCTCGCATACGGGCATCTTCCCGACTCTGCGGTCGCTGTCCTTGCGCAAAAGGAGGCTGAGGTGGCGACGGCGCTCCAACATCTCCGCTGGGTAGCCTTGGGCTATGTGAAGATCCGGGTGCCTGGGATGGTGGTGGTCCAGGTGGCACCCCGAGCATCACAGCTTGGTTGTGTTCATCGAAGCCGCGAAGCTCTGGGATCAAGCCCTTGGTGTACTTCCTGTAGATCTTGACCGCACTGGCGATGAAGAAATCCTTCTCCTTACTTGTACCCGCTTGCCAATAGTATGGCTTCGTAATCGTAACAATAAATCCAAGCCCTCCGGCCCACGACCGATATTGCGCCTCACGATCATCCTTCGGCGGCAGAGCACTGTTCGAAAAACTCTCAATCGCGCTCAACTCCTCCAAGTTCCACGTCTTGCCAATGCTGAAACTGCCGTTGTTGTTCTCCCGTGCCTTGTGCATGCGGACTCGTCCAGTACTCCTTACCGCAATTATAATGAGCCGAGGCTTTCTATTCTCGGGCGGACTGTCGGGAGGCGGCGGCGAGGAAGAATGTACGGAGTCTTCTTGGATCCGAATATGCGTGATGTAGCTCTCGCTCAGCTGGCCATTGGCGTCGACCTTGCTGAAACAGGACTCGATGATGCGCCGCTTCTCGTCCTCGAAGCGTTCAGCGCGCGATGCAGCACCAGACGACGGCGGACGCTGCTGCGCCTGTGGTGTACCCAGACGAGACTGTGGGTTCATGGCGCTATTGGAGCTGGACATGTGTAGGGTCGGGTTGGAGCCATTGCTCGGGTTGCGGTGGTAGCCGTTTGGTGGAGGAGGGCGCGACATGATACAAGAAGGGAAGGCGCGGGTGATGCAGACGCGGTGGTGGACGAGATCATGCGACGTTCGCTCTAACGTGTGGTATGTCGAGTTGGTTTATATGTCGGCCTGGAAGTCGGCCAGTGTATGTGATGCGCGTAATGGACGAGAGATGCTTCAGGGTCGTGGTGCTCGTGGTCGAGTAGGCGGTACGTTCCACTGCTCCATTCAAGCCAGCGCCAGTCTGGTCTTGTTCGCGCGAAAGCAGCGCGATAGGTATTCAACACGTGTGGTTGGTGAGGTATGGTATAGCACCGACAGGCAGGCAGCTCCAACCACGCGAGGCCGGGGCGTTACGTTGATCGTATGGAGTCTTCCGTCTCCCGTTCCTAAGAGGCGTTCCGCCTGAGCCAGCCAGGTGCCGCGGGGACAACCTTGTCGACCTTCACATTTCTTCACATTCCTACAATATTATCCATGCATCAGACTCTCTACTCCGTTCTCTAGTAGTCATTTCGTGGCGAATCGAGATGCTCGTAAAACCAATCACGTCACAGGAGGCAGGATGAACTCACGAGAAGACCTAGTTTGGACTCATACTGGACTAACTTGCTACTACACAACACCTAGTACCTCGCCGACCGCATACTCTTGGTCGTGAGTATGCCAGCGTTTCAACCCGAGATCCTCTCCTCACTCATTTTGGCCTTTTCCACCTGCTCAGCAATATCTCCCTTGCTCAGGCCTCTCGCTGCAACACGCTCAGCAGCCATCTGCGGCGTCATGCGGATACGAGCATTTCCGCCGAGTCCTCCCATCTCGACAGGTAAGAAAATCAGGTCGATATCTTCGAGGCTGAGATTAGAGGTTTCAGGATAGAAGAAATAGATGGCCGGGATGAAGAGCGCTAGCAGCACCATGAAGATCAAGTACGTGCGCCAGCCAATGCGACTGATCAATACAGGGCTGCGTGATGGTATGTTAGTTGCCATGCTGGTGGTCAAACAACGATTCAACACTCACCTGATCATCACGATGAAGAAGTTCCAAAGCCAATGAGCCGACACTGAGATAGCAGTGCCGCGAGTACGTGCCTCAAGTGGTAGAATTTCCGGTCCATAAACTGTGAAAGACGTCAGTATGCTTCTCGGAACTCTACATCGGAACTCCAAGCTCACCCCAGGGAACAACGTTGATCGTTCCTCCAAAGATCAACATGTACAGGAAGAAGAAGGCCACTGCTGCAGATGCGGGTGCCTTCTCACCGGTGCTGAGCAGAGCTGCCAAGAACATCATGCACAGCGAAAGACCGGCACAACCCCAGATCATGGTCCATCGGCGACCGATTCGATCAAGAGCGAGCGCGGGAAGAAGGTTACCGATTGGGAACATCCTGTGGATGGTCAGTAAGCTTTGGATTGGCGGGAGCATCGAAAAGTTCTCATGTACTCACAGCTGAATGAATCCAGCGATCAACAATGTAGTGCTACGAGGCAACTCAACAAATTGACTCAAAGCCGATGGAAGGTAGTAGACGACTAAAAAAAAACTCGTTAGCGAAAGCCACTTCAAGATCAGAATGTCGATGAATCCTCGCCAACCTACCAAGATTGATGCCAGAGAGCTGGTTCATGAACAGGCCAAACCACGCCAGGCCAACGCGTCTTCTCGTCTGCAGAACGTCCGTTTTGAAGACAGATGTCCACTTTTGTGCACCCTCGTTCTGCTCAAGTGCAAGAACTTGACGGATCGACTCCATTTCGGAGACCACATACGGATCATCCGGCGGAAGATCGTTGATGGCGCAGATGACTTCGAGTGCTTCGTCCATGCGACCGCGTTTGGCCAGCCATCGCGGAGACTCCGGCAGGCCCCAGACGATGAAGACCACAGTGATGGCGAAAATGAGCTGAATTGCGATTGGTGTGCGCCACGAAGCTGGACCTTCCAGGAACGAGAAGCCGAAATCGATCCAGTAGGCCTGTGAATATTGTCAGCAGGTTTGACACTGAGTTACGAGATCTTGGACAAAGGCTTACAATGACAATACCGATACCGATGAACAGAATCTCCCAAGACACCAGACGCCCACGCCATTCACGCTTTGAAAGCTCACTTTGATACATAGGTACCGTCGACGAGTCAATACCGGTACCCAGTCCCGTGATGATCCTGCCAACGATGAGGTGTGCAAGATTGTGAGCCGACGTTTGCAATGAGGCGCCGACGATGATGAGACCCATTGCCAGCCAGATCATGTATCGGCGCCCAAGCATATCTCCAACCGCAAAACTGATCAGACATCCGAAAAGGGCGCCCAGGCAGTAGCTGGCGACAGTGATGCCGGTGATGACATCGTCGGGGTCGCCGAACTGTTCGCGGAAGGAAGGGTTTTCTAGAAGTCCCGACAAGACACCTTGATCGTAACTGTTGAAGCCGCGTTAGAAGTGATCTGGCAAAGGCATAGGCTGGAAGTGGCCTCGGGAAGACTCACCCAAAGAACAAGAATGCCGACAAACAGGCAGCGTATACCGCCCAGCGCAAAGGCGCTCCTCGACCGTAGCAAGACCTCATATTGTTCTCTTCAAGACAGCGATGAGAGATTGGAAACTCAGTGTCGAGCGTGTCAAGGAAGCAATTGTCAAAGGGCGACAAGGTCGAGTAATTAATGGGTCTCTGGCTCGGCCATCCTCCATCTCCAAGAACTGCCAATCCCTGCGATTGCGTCGTCTCGCATTTCCAGATCTGCAATGCCGGGTGGCTTACAAGCGGCGAACATGCACGCGGTAGCACGTGAGAGGAGGTGAACTTTATTCCCGGAACGCAGCTTTGCTTGTCTTACTTCCTGGGCACGGATAAGTCGCGTTTGTTGACTCTTGGTGGTAAACGCAGACTTGACCGACAACTCATTGGACCAGATCAGCTATCGATCAGATCTAATTCTGCTACTTCTCTTACACTTTGGATCGAAGCCAGACTCCGACAAGGCCACTTGAGCCGCGTACCGCAAGAAAAATGTTCCATGTCAAGATATCGAAAGACGGTATAGAAAACTGACTCGCATCCTAACTGTGGGTCTTAGACTTTAAGACAAACGAGGGGAAATGGGGGAAGTGCGGAGAGAAACATGGGGGAATCGTCCATTTCCTTCGCACTCTTGTTCTTCCGAGGTGCATGGCTTGACCGTGTTAAGACCGGAAGCCCAGAAGAAGGAATCCACACAAGTTTTGCCGAGTGCTTGGCTTGTGAAAGGCGCTTATAAGTTCCAGCCACCGTGTCGTGGCACGTTGTGCTTGACTTGGGAAGCGTGAGGTGACGCAGCCCTTGAGAAAAGAGACGGTAGGGATAAGGATTGTGCCGATGTACTGCTTTACAGAGCGGTAGAATAGGCTCTGGCGATGGAGGCCAGGGTGTCAGGTCTTGCCTCATGGGATCATCGTCGTGATGATCGACTCCACGTGTTTTATTGCTTTGAGTACCGACGTCTGACACACGTGGTGTGGCATCCTTGGCTAAAGTATACAATTGTGAGCAGCGTAAAAGGATTGATGTCAATTTGCTCATGGTCGCCAAATATCTTCTTTGCCTCTAGGGTCGGACAGATATATCAACAGTGAAAATTCCACAGGCTGCGAAAGGAAACACGCCATGTCACTCAATTGCCCTGCATGCGATCATGGGCCTCGAATTGAAGGCTCCTGAGCTCCACAGAGTTGATGTCTCGATCGTTCCCTACAAGCACTGCGAGTAATAGTCGTTCGTCTTCTTACAGGTAGACCCACTGACACAGCAAGTCGCTCCCGAGAATCCAATGCCCTAAAACATGGTCAGCTTATGTACTCAGCTGCTGAAATTGATAACACTTAAATACTTACACCACACTGGCCCCACTTGGCGGCACAGTTTCCGGTCGGAGCTGGGCTTGAGCTGGTCCTTGTGCTGGTAGCGGAAGTGGCGCGGGTGGTAGTCGTCGGCGCAGTCGTGGCCCTGCTCGTAGTGGTCGACGTTCTAGCCGTCGTAGTGGTCGGGCTTGGGCCCGAAACAGCAAAGGCAGACTGCAAGATGGGCATATAGGCGTTGTATGCCACTCCGTCGGTCGGCTCAAGACCATACATGTAGTCACCCCACCAAGGTCCTGCGGCCCACCAAAGAGCACCTTGCCAAACATCTGGGTGATGACCATATCAGTACCGCTTCAAAACCGGCCTACATTTGGGAATCCTTACCGGAGTTATCGTTCATGTACTTCAGCATGTCCGTGATCGCAGCTTGACACTGGGCGTTAACGCCGCCGGCAAACTCGCCAATAAGACCGATCTTCTTGTTGTCACGAAGCCACTTGGTAGCCGCGACAAGACGCTCGGAACCAACGGTGGCGGAAACACAGAGCGGAGAGGTGCCAGAGCCATCGGTGTCGAGGTACCTGAGAGTTGTCAGCACTCATCCTGCAGTGTGGGTGTATTGGGTGCATTACTGGTGCATCTGGTAAACAAGTTTGTTCTCAGGGTCGGTGAGAGACCCCATCAAGTCACTATGGAGATGGTCAGCTTCAAACATCTCGTCGGTTTATGTAGCCCTCCAAGGTGACTCACGCGTTGGTCTTGCCGTCAGTTCCCTTGGATGTGGTCCAAGTCCAGGCACCGGTCCAGGCTAGGAAGCATCAGCTTGAATAATTGACGCCATTGCACGATAATTTGAGCAGCGAGAAACTCAATGGTCTAGGGATCAGGATTGCAAGTTACTCACCATTGCCTTCTACATTGATGACCTGTTTCGCGCCGGCAGCTCGGATTCCATTGATGGCCGCCTGGTTCAGATCGACAACGAGTTGTGTGGACATTGTGTTGTACTCATTGTTGGTGTCCCAGATCACCTTGCTGTTGTCCTTGTACTGTGAAGCCACGGTCTGCCACCATTTCTGGAAGCCACTCGTGTCTGTGATGATCTCCTTGTAGTATCGTCCGTAGTTGTGGGGCTGGATCATCGCATAGGCTCCTTTGCTCGTAACGTAGTTGACCTGCTCGGTGAGATTGCGCAAGTATCCAGGGTCTGGAGTGCCTGTCAACTTGTCGGGGATCAGGCGTTCCATGTAGAAGTTGATCCGGAAAGTGTTGAAACCTCTCGCGATGAATGTGTCATATGTAGACAGGGTCGGCCAGATGAACTCAGTGCCGTAGCGTCCAGGGAAAATGCCGTCACCAAACTCGGGGCCGCTCTCGTTCACACCAACCCATTGCATCTTGCCGGCGCGTTTGGCGAGTTTGCTTGGAGCTGCAAACACGAAGCCCAGCGCACTCGCCGCGGCGATGAGTGAGAGAAGTTGCATGACGTGCGTGCTAGTTTTGGAGACGTGAAGGGAAGGTCGTGTGAGGATGGTGAAAGTTCTGTTCTTAGACCAAAGAAAGGGAATGATATAAGAGGATTGTAGGACATAGTATACATACACTTACTTGATCATGTTCTCAGAGGTCCATCTGCCTGGCCGTCAAGTCCGTTGTACTTTTGGACGTGCTCCGAAAGTCAAGAAGCAAGATTGAGGTTGCGGCTTGACGTCCCGTGTTCAGAGGCTCAACTGGTATCTCTTACACCAAGAATTTGTGACACTGAATTGCTGCACGAGTAGGGTCTGTGGACCGTACTAGATTGCATTGGATCTTTCAGCGCGGAGGTCCATGGTCCGTCGGGTCGAGTGGCGCATACGCTGCGAAATGGTCGAGTAGGGTTCGTGTGACCCCGTGATATTGTATCCGCCAACGAGCTAGACCAGGGTAGACTGGCATCTAATGCGCTTGTTCCGTAGATATACTGTCGATTGAGCGGCGAACCAGGGTGGTCAGTGGCACAGCTCACGACCGGCTGTGTATCAGAAGCAGTCAAGAGTGTATGAATACTGTCGGCGCGTGTACCATCAGCTATCGACATGTTCAATCGGTTGTCTACCTGTGAGAGATGATGTTTAGGAGGAAAAGGGATGAAGTCCTCCCGGATGAAAACGGATGAATTGTTGCACAAGCGAGGCTGATGTCAAGGAAGTGGGGCGTCGACTTGTCCATTTGCCACGTCGAGCTCTCACTTTCTGCATTTTACAACCACCAAATAACTAAATTTCGAAATTGATCATTACAAATTAGCGAGCTCGGTTCTTTACTTGTCTGCGTTAAGATGGCGCTTTCCTCACGCCTAGCCATCATCTCTGGCGGCATCGGTGCGTGATCAGCTCTAGTGAAAAGTGACAAGTCCTTGTCATGTGTTGTTTCTTACCAGTATATCGCTCTTATAGGTGGCATCGGCTCTTGTGTTGGAACGCTTTTGCGATCCCAAGGTGCCAAAGTTGCTCTTCTGTATGCGCCATTCGAGGCCGACAAAGTTGAATCCATTCTTGATGGCGTTTACGGAACGATGAGCAGAGGCGAAGAAGACAGCGTCAAAGCATATTCATGCGATGTGACCGACCCAGCATCTGTGGCGGAAGCATTCGAAGCCATTACTCAAGACCGAGCAGCATTCCCATCGATGCTCATCAACGCCGCCGGGTACGTTGCATTGAGTCCATTCGAAAAGACATCTCCACAGGACAGCTTGAAGCACTACATGGTGAACCTCTACGGACCAACCCTCACAAGTCAGGCATTCGCACGAGCATTCTTTGCCGCGAAACATGTGCACAAGAGTGGCAACGCTACAGTCCAATCCCCACCCGGCCGCATCGTTAATGTTGCCAGCCAAGCCGGTCACATCGCACTCGATCAACATGCAGCCTATTGTGCAAGCAAGGCTGGGCTCCTCGGCTTGACGCGCAGCATGGCCCTTGAGTGGGGACCGAAAGGAATTACCTCCAACAGCGTCAGCCCGGGGCCTGTCTGGACGGCGTTGGGTAGAAAGGCTTGGGCCGATGCAAAAGTCAGAGAGGAGTGAGTTACCCAAGATCGATGGTCTTGTTCGAAGTGATTTGTTGATCCATGTGCATAGGTATCAAAAGAAAATACCCACCGGTACATTTGCGGAGCCTGAGGAGGTTGCCCATGCCGTGAGTATGCTTGTACAGGATCTGTCTTGCAACATCAACGGTGCGGACATCAAGATTGATGGTGGCTTCACTGTGCAATGAGTTGCGGTCGTGTCTCGTGGACGTCATTCTCATTGTCGTGAGGTAGTCACATCATATACACGTATGCAGGCCTAACCGCACTCGACCTCTCCCTTCACTCTTCGTCGGGCACAGCAACGCCAGAGATATCTCGGCATATCTTCATCAACTCTTCCTGTTTATCGACATTGTTCGCACCAGGGTGTGATGGCTCCTCGCCTCTTGTTGTGAAAAACGCCCCCGACTTCAGTTTCGGGGCAAATCCCTCGCCCTCACACCACTCAGCCAATACCTCCGAGCAGGGTTCCGTCGTTCCAGGCGCCGAACGTCCTCCCATTTTGGTAGAGATCCAACCGGGATGCATACTGACGCTTTGAATGTCGAGACGTCTGGCAAAAGCTTTGGCGAGCATTGTATCGTGCAGCTTGCTACTGCCGTAAGATGTCGAGGTTGTGCAGCCCTTGAGCGAAGCGTCGCCACCGAAATGACTGTCGGAACTCATGAAGAGGATCCTCGATTTGGGCTTGTCCATGAGACATGTCAAGATGTAAGGTGCGAGAGTGTTGACGGCGAATACAGCAGAAACCCCGTCGGGCGTCATCTCTTTCGAACTTGTCGCGCCGTAGCCAATGCCTGCATTCTGAATGACGGCGTCGAACGTGCCCGTCTTGTTCGCCTCTTCGGCGAGCTTTTTGGTCTCACTGATGGAAGACAGATCCCCGACGAGGACTCCTTCGGCCTCGGGGACTGCCTTGCTGGCTTGCTCGGCTCTTTGGGCATTCCGAGCGTGAAGAGTGACTTTATGACCTCTTTCGCAGAGGGCTTTGGCGGCTGCAAGACCGATGCCATCGCTAGATCCAGTAATGAAAACACGGACCATCCTGATTGTGTTGTATTTCGTCGAAGTAGTTGTGAGAGGGTAGGAGAACTTCAGCGTGCCGGATCACCACAATACTAAGGATCGATAAGTTAACAACAATTGCACATGGCGGGTTATCGCGATGACGGTGGCGACCCACTGTATGCGGAGAAAACACCGGTGCGAGCCTTCTGGGGTAGATCGCGTCGCAATGTGTGGATTGCTGCTGCTGCCTTTTTATGGTGAAAACCTGAAGAGACTACACTTGACCGATGAATTTTGCCTTTGCTGATTCAAAGTTGTTCAGAAGCGTTGTTGCCTTCCGAGAGACATTCCAGCCTGACCTCAGATGCAAGTGAACGGAACGCAAAGCGGTGACGTGTGCCAAGTGATGGTGTCTTTCGATCTGGTGGCAGGCTCTGGGGCTTCAAGATGTCCACCATCCATCAACATCCTCACATACATACTGTACATGTACGTGCACAGATCTTCATGACTAGAAGATCGAGCATGAGCCAGGTCGTACAAGCACGTTTTCATACTCTCGAATGATACTGGGTCCACTACATGCATAGGAAAGTCCTCAGCGAAACGCTGCAAGATCCTTGATGGTGTCCAAGCCGCAACATACAACTCATTCCTCCATCCTTGAACAATCGCGTTTCTAACATTTCCAGACTGCGAAGTGCCTCGCCTTAGCGAGAGCCGATTCATCTGAATAGGGACAAACTCACTGCAAGCTATAATCGGATGTACACAGCCACAGCCGGTGTACACGCGAGTTATTACACGACAGCAGGGCCTATGCCAGTGGCGACTTCTCTGTGATATGAAACTTCGCTGTGCCGCTGCGTGTATGCCTGGGTTTGTTGAATGAGGCATCTCGCCGGTACTAGCATATCTGTACTACGCCAAAGATGCTGACACTACTGCTTGATCGAGTGAGATGCCAAAAGTCTTTCTTGTTGGTATCCCGCTAGCATAGGAATAATTCCGACATACGATAGTCGCTGATACCACAGTGACTGTGTCAAGATATCAGCATAAACTCGGGCAGGATCATCTGAATCCGCATGTCAGCCACTGTTTGAAGAGTGCGGAATAACCTATAGTCGTCACAAGCCTTGAGAGCCTTTCTCGGCGTAATTCTCAAGAAGCTCTAGACACTTGGTAGGACTTCCTAGTGTGAGCCCTACAACATACAAGTCTCTCGGTATCACACCATGGTACTAAGACACAACATTGCTGCAGTCACGTCTTGTGTGGGTTGGGAGCTGACGACCTGTCATCACACTCGGCCGGTCCTACAGGCTCTTCGTTCAGGACGACTCGGACCGGAATCTGTTGTCAACACATTGCCAATCAATACTGGAAAGGAGTCGTACGGCTTTGTGAACCGAAGAACTGCACGGAGAAATTAATTAAATTAATGCAGGGCAAGCTACGCGGAGACCTTGGCAGCGCCTTACCATTCCTGCCCGGACACTTCATCAACCACAAGCTTGCTGCTCCGGGCTACATTCTGCTATATTGCGCATCTGATCTGGAGGCTTAACATGTCCCCGCTAATTACTTGATGCATTCACCCGCAAATTGTCCCATGGGGATCAGCTCGTCAGCTGGACGTACTAGCATCCAGACCGGGCGTTTGGTTCGATGCTAGTAAACATCTTGTGCGTTGCTGCAAGTTCTGACTGGCCGCTATACGCGAACGGGCTGGGCTCTCCGTTGCATATGGTTGTTGTCTACACGAACGTTGCGCAAGGCGCGACTTTTTGTGGACGTCGCTCCGTTGGCCTTCTCTCCGACGGACCGCACAACGAGGGCAACGAGTGGATCCATTCCATAAACCATCGATCACGGGAGAACGCTGGTATCTGTCGACTGTATAAGTAATACTCTCCTCGACTCCCTAGATACTTTGACACCACAACCAACCAAGCCAGCAGTCGAACAGCCCCGTTCAAATCTGCCAGCATGTCTACCTTCACCCTCGCCCTCGCCGCCCTCACCCTGGGCTCTGTCGTCAAGGCTCAGCAGGCCGGCACACTCACTGCTGAGAAGCACCCTCCTCTCTCTGTCTCTCAGTGCACTGCCAGCGGATGTACATCCAAGACTCAGAGCGTCGTCCTTGACGGCAACTGGCGCTGGCTCCATTCCACCTCCGGATCGACCAACTGCTACACCGGCAACACCTGGGACAAGACCCTTTGCCCCGATGGAGTCACTTGCGCGGCAAACTGCGCTCTCGATGGCGCCGACTACTCTGGTACTTACGGCATCAAAGCATCGGGCAACGCCTTGAGCTTGCAATTCAAGACGGGCAGCAATGTTGGCTCCCGAGTCTACCTCATGGACGAGCAGGACAAGAACTACCAGCTCTTCAACTTGAAGAACAAGGAGTTCACTTTCGACGTCGACGTCAGCCAACTCGGATGTAAGTGCCCAAGATCGAAAGAATCGAAAATCGAAAAAGATCGAACAGATCGTTCTTGCTTCCTGCCTCTAGCTCCGTCCGGACATCTATACAAAGACGTTCACGAGAAACACAAGACGTGCAACGGCTGACTCATAAAACTAGGCGGTCTTAACGGTGCCCTCTACTTCGTGTCGATGCCCGCCGATGGTGGTGTTTCTGCGACCAACAAGGCCGGTACCAAGTACGGTACAGGTTATTGTGATGCTCAATGTCCCAAGGACATCAAGGTTCGTCTCCCCTTGTGTTTGAGAGCATATCGTTGAGCTTAAAATAACAAAAATCAGTTCATTGAAGGGAAAGCCAACTCCGAGGGCTGGGGCGGATCCGCAAACAACGGCAACACTGGAACTGGCAAGACTGGATCTTGCTGTAACGAAATGGACATCTGGGAGGCCGTGAGTATCCCCGTTGATCTGTGAACACATGGATAATGCTGACAATCGAACAGAACAGCATCTCCAACGCGCTCACTCCTCACTCTTGCAACCCCGGCAACAGCCCCTGCACCACCGACGCTACGTGCGGCTCCGGTGACAGCCGATACACTGGCTACTGTGACAGAGACGGTTGCGACTTCAACCCCTTCCGCATGGGCAACCAATCTTTCTATGGCCCGGGCAAGACGATCGACACCAAGAAGCCTGTTACCGTTGTGACTCAGTTCGTCACCTCCGACAACACTGAGAATGGCGACCTCGTCGAGATCCGCCGTCTGTACGTCCAGGGTGGCAAGGTCTTCCAGCAGCCCACGTCCAACGTCGCTGGTGTCAGCGGCAACTCGATCACCGACACCTTCTGCAAGAACCAGAAGAGCGTCTTCGGCGACAACGACCACTTCGCTCGCACTGGCGGCTTGAAGGCTATGGGTGACGCTTTCCAAGACGGCATGGTCCTTGTCATGTCTCTCTGGGACGACTACGAAGTGAACATGGTAAATCCTCAACACAATCCCATGACGACGACGAAGACTTTACTGACCTCTTGATTCCAGCACTGGTTGAACTCCCCGTACCCCACCGACGCCGACCCAAGCAAGCCCGGTGTTGCTCGCGGCACTTGCTCTATCACTTCCGGAAAACCCGCAGATGTTGAGTCTCAGACCCCCGGTGCGACTGTCACCTACTCCAACATCAAGACTGGTCCCTTCGGCTCGACCTACTCTGGTGCTCTCCAGCCCGGTGGCAGCAGCCCTGGCGGCGGCTCTTCTTCCTCTTCCTCCAGGTCGTCTAGCTCGTCTACCAGAGTCTCGTCTTCCAGCAGCTCCACCAGGGCCACTACCACCACTGTCAGGACTACCACCACCACTACCAGCTCGAGGGCCACCACCACCACCGCGGGCGGCAGCGGTGGTCTTGCCCAGAAGTACGCTCAGTGCGGTGTAAGTCTTCAATCCATCGATTCCAGTCGTTTCTCCGATCTCACATACTGACTGACATCGCAGGGAATCGGCTACACTGGACCGACCGTTTGCGTCAGCGGCTCCACCTGCAAGAAGACCAACGATTACTACTCGCAGTGCTTGTAGACGATCGATCATGACGAAAGAGACAATGCGTGCCTGTAGCCAGCCGTCAGGATGGCTTGCACTAACAATCGCAGCTGTCACCAGCTATATGAGAGCAAGTTTGGGATACTATGCATATGACGGAATATCAGGCCTATCGTTCAATTAGTCGTTACCTACTCCTCAATTCAACAAAAGGTTATTCCCTCACGTGTTTCCATCCGGCCGAGCAGTGCGCCTCCGACCTCACCCATCGTAGGATGATGAAGCAGCCATCAGAACTCTGAGTTGGACATCACCCTTCGGTGGCACTGACATGTCAGTGGTTTAACAAAACTGCTGGTGCTATTACTTTGAGGTGTCTTGATCCAGTGAGATATCGTCATTCAGATACTGCTTTCTCACCGGCATAGAACTTCGCTCGATGTATCAAGGCCACTGAGGCCACCGTAAGCATAGCGGACTTTAGCATGAATGAAAGCTCGATTGTAAACACGAAAGCCTGCAGCAATCAGAATGGATCCAACGGATCCGCCAGAGCGCTGATCGCCGCATCTAGGGTTGTAAACCGAATCCAGTCGCTGGCGACGAAGTCAGGAGGCTACTTGTCTGGTCTTATTGGGGAGCTTCTAATATCAAGAAGATAGTAGTAGTGACTCGCCTACTCCTCAATCTGAACAAAAGGTCTTCCCTCCAGCCGCCGCGGAGTATGCCTCCGAATTCACCCATCCCATCTCCGCAAAAGCAAGACCCGGACTAAGCAACGCTCCCACGCCCACGCCACGCTCAACAGAAAGAAAGCGTAGCCGGTGGTGGTGGCGGCGGTGGGCCGCAAAGGAGGAATTTCCCTACCACGTTGTCACGTTGCCGCGTTGTCAATCGTGGAAACCTTCTCAAGTCACGACACCGACTATCATTACCACACGTGAGCATTGCATCAATCCCCCTTCGACACTAGCCACTTGTGGGCACGACGCGGACATCTGTCGCGCGAGGGAAGCGCTTGGAAAACTCTAGAGCTGCGTAGCGGAGGTAGCGAGGTGTAATTGTAGGATGAGTTCCCACCTGAAACGTGGCCGCATCTACCCGTTTGGGCAAGGAAGTCGGCTTTGTGAGGCTTTTTGGCGGACGATAGACCAAGGCGTTGTCGGTGGTGGTGTGGCGTCGGGTTTGGCGAGAAGTCTCGTACTCTACTCGTATGTCGATCGCCTCGATATAGACGTGTTGATTCTGTTTCTAGCTTACCAGTCACGTTTTTGCCTATATGATGCCCTTCCTATTGCCGTAGCGAGTCCGTAAGGGCTCTGATGCTATAGAAGCGGTCGAAGAGTGCTAATATATCATCATGCAAGGGACAAGGGTGTTGTTATAGATACTCTGCCGTGTTGGCAGGAACTACTTTCCATCGGCGGGACGGACGGCGGAGTGACACTTAGGGCTGGACCGTGTCTTCGACCGAATGACCGCCGGAGTTTTCTGGATTACTTACTCGTTCTCTGCCTTGCCCTCCACCCACGAGTCACGCCGTTGTTTAGGTGACATTCCAGGCGTCCGAAGACCGTCAAGGTTTTTCATTTGCTCATCGTTGCGAGTGCCACCTTGACAAGGAAACCTCTGCAGTCCAGATGACCAGATTGAAGGCGAGTATATTGACACAATCAACACGACACAGTTGGAACAGTGACTCGCCCTGATGGGTGTCCCTCGCCGCGGAACCGCGAGCCATCGCGCAGCTGCAAGGATATATCACCAAGGATTAATTGTCTTGGAGGGTTTGCAGATTACGGTTTGGTTCCTGAAGTCTACACGAGGCAGACCCTGTCGTGCCTGGAGAGAAGCAAAACCATGACAGCAACCTGCGGACTCTTCTTGGGTATAATTCGACCTGGTGGGCCAATGGGCCTCCTGAAATGTCGAGGCTCCACCTTCGTGAGCTTCCCCGTGGACGGCCCAGGCCTTCTTCTTTTCATACTTTGAGCTTCTTGACTTAGTCGGGACGCCGTCCTGGATCGAATGCTGACGGGCTTTCCTCCATGCTGTCTGTTCCCGGCGCTCGGTACCGATACTATGCAGGACCAGTATGATATCGAACCGATAACAGACTTATGGCCGCTGCAATATACATCCCGGTCGATGTTGAGCCGCGCGAGACGTGCCTGGTGGTAAGCGTCATGGCTCGGCGGTCTTGAGTCTTGACACAGCCGGTTGCATGATGAACGCCTTGCTTTCGGCCACATGGGCGACATGCGCAGACGAATGGCGCCACCGTCCTGGGAGGCCTTGCGAAGTCTTCACGCAGATCTATCTGTGCATCCAAACCGCCACACCCTTCAAACATGCTGAATCATGAGCAAACAGCGGAGGAAACGTCCAGACTGGCGCTACCGTGTCAGATCCCTGTATACATCAATCTGGTGGGGCTCAAAACTGCCGATATGCAGCTGCTGGTTGGCCGACCCGTTCGTGCTAGTGGGGAGCGCATGGCAATCAGGTAGATCATCTGCGGTGGTGATTCCCGAACCACGAAGTATCTTTAGTAGTGTGTTACAGCGGATATAGCGGTGCGCTATGCACTAACACACGTTTTCCCAGGCTCTCCTTACAGGCTGCATGAACTCGAGCCGGGCGAGTACTACTACTACAAGTGCCCGTAGTCATGCACGTCTTTTGAGGCCCACGTTGTCGCGTGGCTCTTGCGTGTCCTTCTTACATGCTGTCGCTCCTGGAGAACGACGACAACGACTCTACAACAATACAGCAATAATACGACCAAGATGGCGACAATCGCTGATCTTGCAGAAGCTTATGGCATCCCTTACCTACCCGCCTCTGGAGTCATGCCTAAAGACACCAATCGAGGCGATGGACTCTGTATCATGACATGGGCGATGCTTGGAGTCGCCACCGTGTTGGTCGCTGGACGTGTTATGTCGAAAATCCTGGTCTTGAACAAGTTCCGACTGGACGACATTTTCCTACTATTGACATGGGTACGACTGCCCTGTTTTGTCCGCCAGCTTGAAGGACTTCAGTGAGCTAACTGCATCTCCAGGCTTGTTCTATTGCATATGCTGCAGGCTTACAACTTGCGTATCATCATGGCTTTGGCCGGCACTCAGTCTACTTGACGATACCCGAAGCTCTCAGCATTCTTAAGTGGGCATACGTTTGTCAGATGTTCTGCGTTCTTACGCCACTCTTTGGACGTATCTCTGTCGCCCTCTACACCATCAACTTATTCGGAAAGGCCAAGCGTGTCCTCAAGCCATGGCTCTGGACTCTGATCTTCATTCAGACCGTCACAAACCTGGGCATTGTCATTACACTGCTTTCCGTCTGTGGATTTGACATGATGGAGGTTGCAAAGTATGCCTTTACCCCTGTCCCTAACCTCGTAGTTGTACAAACTCTAACATCTCTCGCCTAGCCCCCAAACCACATGCTACAGGCAATCACCCTGGTCACGATTCGCAAAGTTCGTTGGTGGTATGTCAATCCGGTACACACTCCCACATTATCCGACAATCGCTCACACCTCATAGCATTCAACGCATTCACAGACGGCGCCCTCGTCCTCACGCCAGTCTTCATGATCATGGGCCTCCACACCACTAGACGCGCAAAGTGGTTTGCCTCTGCCCTCCTTGGGTTCAGCAGCATCGCTTGCGGTGCTGCCGTTTGGCGCACCATCGAGCTCGACGAGATCTTCGCAGCAGACTGGGACTTTACCCGTAAGCACAAACTACGGCATTGCGTTTCCAAGTCCAAAACTGACATCGCATGTCCCTTACAGACAGCGCCATCACCTACTTCTACGCATCATCCTTCGAGCAAAGCACGATCCTCATCTCCGCCGCCATCCCAACCCTCAGCCCCGCGATCAAGTACATCCGCTCCAAATCCAGCTCGACCTTCGCCTCGGCCAACGGCAACGGTACCAACCTCAGCCGCAACGGCGGCGAGATCACCTCCTCGCGCCACTCGTCTTCCGGTAGTGTGGAGCTGCAAAAAGATCTCCAGAAGATGCTCGGTGTCAGCATGCCCGGCCTCGGAAACACAGTCACTATCAGCGCTGGCAAAGACAAGCAACGCTTGTTCAGCAAGAGCAGTCGGGAAAGCATGCCGATGCCTATGACGAACATCAAGACCGTGCGCAGCACCGACATCAAAGTGGAAGCGGTCCCGGCGTATTCAATCAAAGAAGGAGAGGAAGACGTTGAGAAGCTGTTCAGCATGCCCAAAGTGCAGTCGCGGGACGGGAAGTGAAAGGGCAGGAAGGCTGCTACAACAGTGGGCTGGATCCCCACGATCGGTTATCATTATACCCCTTCCGCTTTTGCTTCTCTTGTTTCGCGAACGCTTTTCTCGACAAAAGCTTTAATCTTCTAGACACGAGTCCCACGAGTCTCTTCTCTCTCTCACTTCTTCGTTTGTTTGGACCTCTGGGATACATATATACGCATTCGGTTTTTATTATATACTTGAATATACACCCTTCTATCTAATCTTCGGCTCCGCACTTCTTTCATTCCCCATATGTTGTTCATGTCAAGCTGACACTACCTAGCGTCTAGCTACACCCTCTTGCCCTATCACACGAGATCACGAGCTTGATTCACTTCAGCCACCACCCGACCATGTCCTCTGTCACTTACATGATCCCAATGAGCACGCGAACTCTGCTGTTATACAGAAAAGCCAGCTCGGCCAGTGGATCCCGTTTGCTGCCTTGCTCGGTAGGCTCTAGCCGACAATGCGAACGCGAATACGGCGGAGACTTGGCTACGCTGCTTAGTGTTAGATAAGGAAGGATTCTAAATGGCTGTTATCGTCGTTGTGAGGTGTCATCTTTGGATGAACAATACATGCTTGCTCACCCACCGTGCTCAATTCACGCAGACTGCCAAAAAGGTGTAAACAGCAACCGACGCCCTTGCCACCACCACCACCTCCTCCTCCACCGCTCATTGGATATCGTCACAACACCTCTACAGATTCCTACCTGAAAAGTCCACGGCCAAGAACAACATTCGAGTCAAACCATGGCCTCCGCTCCAGGCAAAAAGATCAGCATCAAGGGAGGCTGCCACTGCGGGTACGTCTCTCAATCAAAACAAAGACCCAAAAAAAAAGATAAAAAAAAGGACTAACACCACCCTCTCCTTCCACAACAGCTTCATAACCTACACCGCCCACCCAACTCTCACCCCCCACCACAACCTCTCCGCCACCCGCTGCAACTGTACCTTCTGCCAAAACCTGGGCTACACCTGCCTGCACCTCGCCTCCCCCTCAGACTTCACCCTGCACTCCCCTGCCTCTCTCACAGACTCCCAGCTGGGCGATTACGCTCCGAAGGTCAAGAGCGTGCATCGCTACTTCTGCCGCGAGTGTGGCTCACACGTCTGGATGCAAGGCGAGTATCCGCTAGGGGAGGGCAAGGTGATGCCTGTTTTGGCGGTGAATTTGGGGACGGTGCAGGTGGAGGGGTTGGTGGGGGAGGGGGTGGAGTTGGCGAGGACTGAGATGGGGTATTTTGATATGTTGCATGGGAATGTGGAGGGGGGGTTGAGGGAGAGGCCTTGGGAGGGGGGGTTGGTTTGATGGGGTTGGTTTGATGGGATTGGTTTGGTTTTTTCCTGAAGAGTGATGGTGGCTGCCGTGCTGTCGTCAGGTGAATATTCATTTTGCCTGCAATGCGGATGGGTGCCATTGGAATTGTTGGGCTGTTCTTTGCTGGAGTGCTCGTGATGCTGGAATTAGAGATACCTACCTATCCGTCTGCAGGTACTGGGATTCCAATCTAGTGGCCCGAATTCCAGGAGCTCGTTTTGCTCGTTCTAGAGCCTTGCCACCCGGTTGCTTGAACGACGCCCAAGAGCTTGGCTTCCTATCCGGACATGCTCCAAATAGCTGGACACATGATCAGCCTCGGTGATCACGAGGTACGCACACAAAACTTGTTTGTTTCCCCCTTTCTTCCTCCGGCCGGTGGGCTGAGGTGACGGTACCTGGTAGTTCAAATATCGTGACTGTCACTCGAACATTATGCGTGTGGCGTTCCGACGTCGCGATCCATTTTCGTTGCGGACGACCGGGCGTGTGTACATGTCCATGAGTACATATATACACCTCCTTAGCTGGGCGGGGTGAATGACATTTTGCGGAGAAGGCTGAAGAGAGTCGTGTGGAGATGAGATGCAATGTAAAGTGAGATCCTCTGCCGAAGAATAAGAATAAGTACACGCGTACCATACAGTACGCGCCTCTAGAGCACGTTTGTGCCACCGACTTCTGCATGCTTACAGTCCAGACCACCGTGACCGCTGAGAGCAGACGCAGGCAATCAAAATGTTTGACGGCTTTCGTTGTACCGGCTTTGGCTGGTTTCGGGTGGAACATCCACGTCGGGAATAGCATGTTCTTTGCAGGCTTCTGGCGGCTGGGCAGGTAGAACTAGATCGTCGCGGCCCCGCCGGATATGAAATAGTAAGCGCCATGTTGGTTTGTGGTTTGCTGACACCATTTGTCGCACTTGCTTTGCTCACCTCCCACATTTAACCGGCTCTGCGCCTTCTACTGCCTTCCACTCGCTCTTCACACGCCTCTTCTTCACTCACCTGCCTTCTCCTCCGGCTCACACTCGCTTCACCACCACAGCAAACCATTGAGATCATCCTCGCGTGCCGTTTCATCAACCATCTTCTGCGCAAGCGCCCGTTCCGAACCACCCGTCCCAAATTCCACCTCTCCACATTAACCAAACGCACGAGCACGCGACCGAGAAATCACACCGCACACCACGCGACCAAGACATACCTCACACCGACTGCAAAGACATACAAGATCTCACCGGTATATCGTCTTGAGTGCATCCTCTTCTCGACAAGTATATTCCACATTAACATCACCAAAAAACCCACAACTCCTACCGTCGCAATCATGTTCACAGTCGAAGCCATGCAACCACTCTACTACGAGGAGCGCCAGAAGGCCGCTCTCCAGTTAAAGGTCGCATCCTGCACATCCACTGCAGCCACAACCAGCGCCACCACTCCGGTGCAGCAGTCAAACAGATCGCAAGGCCCTTGCCCTCGCACTCTGGCTGCTGCCCTCAACCGCCAACAGAGCACCACCCGCCCTACTGGCTTCTTGGGCGACACCTTCAGGACGCTCTCCGGCACTGCCACACCAAATCGCATGCCTACTCCCATCAAGGAGAAGACACTGGCCGACATGGAGGCTTTGATTGCCGAGAAGAAGAGGGATGCGGACATCGTAAGTGTACTACACGAAAAATTCAAGTTCCAATGCAATTACTAACCTACATCACAGTGCTCTATGCCTACTTGGTGAAAGACCACCTCATAATGACCAGCGTGGCCGACATTGTCGACATCACAAAACTTTTTTCCACGACACTTCTTCTTCCTGAATTAATCGAGCAAACCCTAGAGCGCGGCGTCGTCTGGGTTTCAGAAGTGTGATTAGCGAGCACGGAGTCTGGAGTTCATCTTATACCCACAAGCACATGAGAATCGGCTGATCTCAGTGCGGCTAAGTCTTTGCGAGCAAGCACCAGAGAGCGGTTCACAGCCTTACGGTTTCGGAATTTGGGACAATGGAAAGTATCAGCACAAAGAGCTAAACAGCCTCTAGTAGTGTTTTAATGAACAACTCGAACCTGCGTCAGCGCTGGCTTCGTCAATTGACAACCCTGACGTGGTCGGAACATGTCCTCGGCTGGTAACACGCGCTGAAGCAAGGAGCATTCCATTGTCTTATTGATACGCGCCTAGGATTCCATTGTACTTCGCATGTAAACAAAATGTCGAGAATAGGCGTTACCCTCCTCTAGCATATCGTTGCGGTTTCATCTGAATCCACTTGCAACATCAATAGTCCGACCTCAATATGAACAGCAACACGACGATGGCCAACACAAATCGTGACAGCGACCTGTCGGCACCGCTGAACGACGCCAATTACACCGAGAATACCCTTCTTACTTCGAACGCAGCAACCCAAGGCGATACCAGCTTCCCTGCAGCCAATCCACCTCCCAAATCCGACCACTTGCGTACAACATCGGACGGCACCACCGTCGCCTCCGCTTTGAATCAGCCTCTCAACATTGTGGTTCTTGGGGCTTCATTTGCTGGACTATCTGTAGGACATGCGTTCCTCGACACTACCCTTGCTCAGCTGCGTACAACGTCCACTGCACCCAACTATCGTCTAATTCTCGTCTCTCCATCAACACACAACTACTGGAACATCGGCGCACCACGGGCCTTGGTGGCACTCGGTCTCATCAAGCAAGACGACCTCTTCATCCCAATCGAACCTGGTTTCCAACGACACAAAGGTCTCCCATACACCATCATCCAGGGTCGTGCTGTGACTTGGGACAACTCCGCTCGCACTGTCGAGATAGAATTGCTGAGTAGCACGGCGGAGAAGCGATACTCTCAGCTCAGCACCACAAGCGGCGCACAGAAGCGAAGGTCCAACGACCCATTGTCGGACGCCCCTAGAACTCAGACGATCCCTTACCATGCCCTAATCCTCGCTACCGGCTCTTCAGCCCACTCCAACCTCCTCTCCCTCCACGGCCCACACACCGACACCGTCGCCGCCCTTACCGCCACCCACTCCAAACTCGCCGCAGCAAAGAGTATCATCGTGTGCGGCGGCGGCACCTCCGGCATCGAAACCGCCGGGCAGCTAGCCACATACCTCAACTACACCCGCCACTGGCCCATCCGCCGCCTTTCCGCCTCTCCCAAGAAAACCATCCTCCTAACCGGCTCCTCTCGCTGCCTCCCCACTTTCCCCCCGAAACAATCCAAAAAAGCCGAGCGCAAACTGCAATCTCTCGGCGTCGACATCCGCCACAACGTGCGCGTCGCGTCCGTCAAAGAAGACTTCGACCTCACTGGCCAGGTCAAAGTCGAGCTCGACGACGAGACTACACTGATCGTCGACGCTTACATCCCGTGCACCGGCGTTTCGCCAAATGCCGATTTCGCGCCGCCTGCTCTCCGCGATGAGGGCGGGTATATCAAGACCAACGGCTCGACGTGCCGCGTCGATGAAGCTGGTCCGCGAGTTTACGCTTTGGGAGACGTCGCGTCGTTCAGCCAGAATTACACACTCGACGCTTACGCCGCGGTTCCGGTCGTGCAGGCCAACTTGCTCAAAGATCTCGTGGCGCACGAACTGAGGCTCGCGTCGCCTTACGGTGGGAATCAAGACGCCATTGACGCGTTGGAAGACAAGGTCTATGTCAGGCGCGACAAGGACAGTCAGCTCTGTCCGGTCACGATGTTTGGAGGGGTGGGTGTCTTGACGGGCCTTGCGCTGCCGAGTCTGTTGGTGCATAAGATGAAGGGGAGCGATTATCGGGTGAGGAAGGCAGCGAGGGTTGTGGTTGATGGCGGGAATCCGTATGCGAAGCCGATGTCTAACTATTCGTAGAGAATGAGGTGGGATCGTTGTTTGTGTGAATCCATGTTAGAGAGAAAGCTGCAATGGGTAGACTAGACATGTGTTAATGGTTATTGGTCCGATTGATGTAAGAGCCCGGGTTCGTCAAGATCTTGGTCTCACCGAGATAATGGAATTTTGCTCAATAGATACTCGCTTTCATACCAGACTCAGTGAATACTTAGGTACCTCAATCGCAAATACATGTCAGACGCAAGACAGCTGCGAGTGAATGCTAAATTGATGCCTCAGGCATACACAATCTCACGACTGAACTTCGAGCTTGACATGAGTTACAGCACCAGCACTGCACGACACTCCTCACCACACGCAATCCTCGGCCTTGATCAACTTCTCAGTTCGACTACAGAGCCACTCAAAAAATCTACGCGACTCCGAATCAATCCGAAAATCAAGCTTACTGTCCCGACATCCACTCTAGCGCAACCTCCACCACGGCTCCGTCGGTTGCGACAACGCGACTTTCTGAGCCGACCAGCAATCAGCTGTCACAAGCGGTTACGCGCCCTACACATTAACGATCATGTCTGTCTGGAATCAAGAGAACATCGTCGACGTCGCCGAGTCCGTCGGCATCGTCAGCCTCAATAAGGATGTCCAGGAACACCTCGCACGCGACGTCGAGTACCGCCTAAGCCAGGTCCTCGAAGAAGCGATGAAGTTCATGCGCCATGGAAAACGGACAACCCTCACAACAAACGACATCTCACAAGCATTGCGCCTACTTGACGTGGAACCTCTGTACGGATACGAAAGCACGCGACCGCTCAAATTCGGAGAGGCCAGCATAGGGCCTGGACAACCGCTGTTCTACGTGGAAGATGAAGAGGTGGACTTCGAGAAGCTCATCAACGCGCCTTTACCGAAAATTCCTCGCGAGATGAGTTTCACCGCACATTGGCTGGCTGTCGAGGGCGTGCAGCCTAGTATCCCGCAGAACCCAACACAAGCCGACCAGCGGAACCAGGAACTGTTGCCCAAGGGACCCGGAGGTGGTGGAAACCAGACTCTTGCTGCTGCCAGCGGCGCCGACAACGTCGCCGTCAAGCCACTCATCAAGCACGTCCTTTCGCGTGAACTGCAAATCTACTTCGAGCGCATCTGCTCCGCCATCATGTCCGAAGGCAACGACGACTACCGCTCAACCGCCTTCCAATCCCTACGAACCGACCCAGGAATCCACCAACTAATCCCCTACTTCGTCCAATTCGTAGCAGACAAAGTCACCAACAACCTGAAATCCCTGCCGACTCTAACGCAATCTCTCTCCCTTGTCGCCGCCCTAATCGACAACCCCTCACTCTACCTCGCACCCTACATCCCCGCCCTAGTCCCCTCAGTCCTCACTTGCCTAATCGGCAAACACCTCGGCACGCCCGCCAACGACGGCGGCCCGACAACGCACTTCGCCCTCCGCGACTACGCTGCTTCTCTCCTCTCTTCCATCGCCCGCAAACACGGCGCCTCCTCCTCGACCCTCAAGCCCCGCATCGCCCGCTCCTGCCTGAAGCACTTCCTCGACTCTCACAAGCCCTTCGGAACCCACTACGGCGCCATTCTGGGTCTCACAATGATTGCCGACGCCGACGGCGTGCGCGCACTAATTCTTCCGAACCTGAAAGCTTACGACGCCGTTTTGTTGGAGGGCACTAGGGACGAGAACAGACGCGAGCAGGCCGAGCATGTAGTCAGAGCTTTAATGAGAGCTCTGAGTGTGTTGGCGAAAGAGCCTAGGGCTGGCAGCGGAAGGAGTAATGGGTTCCCTGAAGGCGAGGCTCTGAGGGAGCGTTTGGGTGAGATTGTGGGAGAGGTGTTGGCGGAGAGGATTGTGGGTGCTGAAGGGGTGGATAAGGGGATTGTGGGGGCTGTTTTGGATGGGGAGGGGCTGTATTGATTGATTGATTGATTGATTGATCAATTGACCACTGGACTGAAAGTGAAGAAAGGATTTGGGTAGGGTTATTTCTTGAGGGCTTAGCGAAGGCGTTTTCCGGTTGGGATGTTTGAAAGCTCACATTACGTGAGC